>Ga0214921_10008902_pt1 | contig 12843 bp, 13 predicted proteins | sample LL1505_MetaG_FD_177992 | JGI IMG/M metagenome (GOLD analysis project Ga0214921, IMG submission 177992) | Freshwater microbial communities from Lake Lanier, Atlanta, Georgia, United States - LL-1505 | ecosystem: Environmental > Aquatic > Freshwater > Lake | place: USA: Georgia | collected... | reverse complement strand
TATAACGGCCAGGACCGACCGACTGTGCATAGAATGACTGGATGCCACAGAGGTCATCACGTGAATGGGTTAGACGGTTAATCTCCATTTATCTCTGAACTACTAGAGTATAAAAAAATAGTAGTTCCAAAAAGAATGAGCCCTCCGCAGCCGCTCGCCGCCAACTTTTGTCGGTGCATCAAGAAAGTCCGAAAAACGGTCAAGCTCCGCCCTTCTCAGAAGAACCGGTCTGTGAAAGGGAAGGAGAAGGCAGCAATTGCCATTTGCGTAACATCTGTTCTTCAGACAAAGGGAAAGACCCTAAAGCGTTTTCAATGTCGGCCGAAACCGCGACTTACCGTGCAACCGTGTTGTAGTAGAAAGTGACCTCCATAACGATGTACCAGCCTTCCATGTGTTGTTCTGGTAGTATGGCGTCATTCGGAAGAATCGGCAGATGTTAGACCAACGAACATTTTAAAATGTTCGTTTGCCGCCGACCGATTCACTTTTCAGGCAATAAAAAGCGGGGCAAAGCCCCGCTTTATGCCGGTTTGAAATGTTCATCGGTCTAAAAGATCCTCATAGGCGTTCATGATGCATGTTTCAAATCGTTTTGTATCCTGTATTCTACCCTTTTTAAAGGAGCAAATAATATTAATATTGTCTTGATAGGAGATAATATTATAGACAATTTCATTATCTTTGGCAGTCGTAGCAAAATGAATATCTGAAATGGTTATTTCCAAATTGGAACATTCAGGTCCAATGATATTGGAGTATACATAATCACAATTATGTATCACTGCATCATAACAGCTGGTAAGAAACGGCACAGAACAATATGGTGTTACCCATTGAATTAACGTACTTAGGAGTGGAATAAAAAAGGAATACTTACAGCAATTAAACATCTCGTGTACCTTTTTCAATAATGTTTTATTATCGTAATCATTTTCCATTCGTAAGAAAAGGGGTGTCACGTTATTCAAATCCTCTAATTGTGACACATTAATGGGAGAAGCAGAATAAAGAGTTCGTTTTTTGTTATGATAAAGAAAATCAGTTTTTATCATGATGGAATATAAAAAATCATTCAGGGTGCAATTATATGTTGATGTAGATTGTTTGATTTTTGACAAGGATAAGGGTGGACAAATGAGTAATTCTGTTTCCTGTGATTCTTCTACGCGCTTTGCCCTGTTGGATATCACACGATACAAAAAAGAGAGATGTAATGACACCAAAAACAATGTTCCAAACACCATGTAATAGATTGTATCATAAAAAGAGGTAGAACGTTTGAATTTGGAGGTAACATCTTCCATCTTGAAGGCCGACGTTAAAATACGAATGACTTGATAGCCATCGGCATAGGCATGGTCAATCAGAAAATACAATCGTGTTTTTTGAGCCGTTTCATCACGCACAAATAATGCTTTCCACTTACAAGTGGTAGTAAGTGGTGTATTCAGATACGTGGTCAAAACGGAATCATGGAACGATCCATCATGTATATCATAATAAGAAGTAGAATCAAATGAGGAATCGTCCTTTAAAAAATACTCATCGTCTTTCTTTACAATATGATGATGTAATACAGGGTTGTTATGAATTACCCTTTTCATTACACTATCAATAAACTCTTTTGTGAGACAAGTTTCTATATCAATATAAGTGATAATGTCGTAAGAGGAAGATGTTGCTTCATGTAATATTTTGGAAACATAATTATGAACGGGTTTCATCTTTTTTAGCGGGTTCATTTTCTTTGGTTTCATTTGATCGCATGGGCACAAATCTGGTTTTCATAAAATCGTCCCAAATGGGGAAAAAGACGGAATAATTCCCCCTGCTTTTTTGGTGATGTTGTTGATGATACGCGGAATCAATAAATAGGGGGAAAACAAACGACGAATCAACATCAGAATGACAATAAATGGCATGAGCAAGAACAGTCAAAAATACGAAACCATATTCAGCGATATTCATTGGAAGAAAGATAAGCGGTAACAGGTTGGTAAAAAGAATATACATAACATATTCCAACGTTGTTACGTGTAAAAAGTCAAGAGGAACTAATTGAACGGCATCATGATGCATCGCATGAAATAGGCGACGTAAGGAAGGAACACGATGCGTGGTCCGATGCACCCAGTAATAAATGGCATCAATCACCAAAAAGAAGAAAATGACCCGTTTGATATCAAAGGATTCAAACGGAACAAATAGCCGTTCTTGGAATACAAGTAGGAAAACGGCTAACAGAATGGTAATGGTGAAATTAACGGCGGTTTGAAGATAGTAATCATAGGCCAGTTCCCGTTCTTTGAAATTGTTATGCTGTGTGGTACTATATAAAATAATACCGTACAATACTATTAAAAACCCAACTACAACTAATAGGTACATAGGTACAGTCACCTTATCAAATAAATCCTATTATTTTTTTGATAAAATACACGCTTGAGTTTATTTTACGATTTTGAATCCAGTAACGGTAATAGGATGTTTCGCCTATTTGGGTTGATACTAATCGTCACCTGTATAACAGTATGGTACTTTTTTAAAAAGATATACACATATCTACTCCATACATACTTTGTAAGGGACGATACGGTTGTATATGATTACTTTTTAGAAAACTTCATACAAGTGGTAAGTAACGAAAATTATTTTATGAATTATGGCTTTTGGGAAGATTCTACACACACGTTATTAGATGCGAATCGTCGTTTGATACAATTATTGTTAGAAAAAACAAAGATAAAAGGAAAACAACATGTCTCATTGTTAGACGTAGGATGCGGATATGGTATACAGGACAAAGAATGGGCAGAGGCCGAATTATTTGATTCCTCCAATAGACTAACCGCCATTGATATCTCTCCTATTCAAATTAAATATGCAAAAAAACACCACGCTCATCCTTCCGTCACCTATCAGATAGGAGATGCAACCAAACTGGATGATATGTTCCAAGCCAACTCATTTGATTGTGTATTGAATGTTGAATCCGCATTTCATTATAAAGATAGACAATCCTTTTTTAACTCCATTAACACCCTATTGAAAAAAGATGGAACATTTGTCATTAGTGACATTGTTATTCATTCGGATTATAAACCCTCCTTTTTCTCAAGGCTCTTTTTGCGGGTTTTCTCCGATTTTCTGCATGTTCCTGAAATAAATTTGGTGACAACCGAGCAATGGAAGGGAATGATGGAGAGGGCAGGTTTGGAGGTGGAAGAATTACAAGATATTACACCGAATACGTTTCTTCCCTACTATTCGCACTTTTTCAAGACATATATTCAGCGAAGGGGGTTTCCAGACGTTATAGCGTCGTTACTATATCGTCTGTTTGATTCTGTCCAGCCATTTTCGTATGTCATTGCCGTTTGTAGAAAAAAGCAATGATATACGATGAATGGAATGCATGGCGCCACAGGACACCTGAAGCCTCGTACACGAATTAGACAACGGCCCGTCCTACGTCCTGAGACCAGTCCTTCTGCTTCCTGTCTATCTCCACATTCCTCTTGTTTACGGAAGATAGAATCGGCGCTCCCACTCCCATGGTATTCATTTGATAAAGCAACGAGGAAACATCCTTGGGTAGGCAATGTCCTCCAAAACCATATTGTCCATCGTGGCCTGGTACGCTGGTATGGGAGACACCAATACGTGAATCTTCTGTGGCGAAACGGCGAACAATATCGTAATCCACTTGCTTCGCCTTGCAGAAGGCGGCAAACTCATTGCAGAATCCGACCTTGGTGGCCAGGAAGGCATTTCGGAAGTATTTGATGAGTTCACACTCTTCGGTGGTCAGAATATGGAGTGTCGCCTGTGGGAGGGAAACGGCAAACAGACGCTGAATCACATCACAAATTCCGTTGGCATCATGATCCACACCAACATACCAATTCTTACAAGTCAGGAAATCCTCCTTCCAATTCTTTTCTGTTAGAAACTCAGGCATAAACATGACGTCATTCTTTTTACAAAATCCAACAGGAACGGTGGAGCGTACAATGATACGCGTGGTATTCAGTGTCGTGCGGACGTTGGCAATACAATCCTCTACCATCTTCGTATAACACTCACCTGTTTCCTGAATCATGGGGGTATTCACACAAATGAAATAGAGGTCACAGTCCGCAAGATCCGTCAGCGCATGAACTCCATCCGAGCAACGAGAGGGATCAATATCATATACCTTTGCGACAACCTGGTCATTCTCAAATAGTTTGGTTGCCTTTCCCACAAATCCGCCACCGATAATACCAATGGTAATCATTACCTAGTAGGCGGATTGTAGCTTTAGACTGGTGTAGTATGATGTAATAAGGTTGAGCATAACATCATGAGCGGTAGTAGATGAACCATGTCCCACCTCTGCTCGGCGAATTATTCCATGCGTTATGTGGATTCTCCCAGACCATTGCCCCTATCCCATGATACACAAGAACCACCGATGAGTCCTCCGCCTATGACACTGCCGTCTGTGGTGATTCAGACAAAGAAAACGATGATGTCACATCGTGAAGGTATGCTTTCCAGGATATGGCAGTATTGGAGTTAAAATGAATATAACCATGTTATATTTGGTTTTAGGCCCGTGCGGAATATAAAATGTTTATTATTCCGCATGGGCTGTTGGTCTAACTATGAATATCCAATTATGATGCGTGGTTGAGCCAAGGAAATTTATATTTAGTTTTAACGAGATAATATAAGAGGATTGGTTCAACCATTGTATTTTTTAATCAGTAAACGTATTTATTATATATTTATTTTTACCTTTTGTATCATATTTCCATATTTCAAAGTTATATCCCTTATCTATACATGCTTTACCTTTTAATATACATTTTGTTTCATTAGTTTTATAAGTCCAAGTAGATTTCACCTCAATAATCTTATTAATTGATTTTATATAGATATCAGGAAAGTAAATTTTATTGATATCATTATCTATATATGTAATCTTAGGAATACAATTTCTATCTGTTATAATATCATCTTCAGAATACAACCTGTAAAGTTCATCTAATGCGTATGGTTCAAAACCTTGTACTTTTATAATTTTACCAGTAGGTGTAATGTAATCTTTATAGGTTTTACCAGTATGAGCTGCCTTTTCTTGAATTGTAACTAATTGAGTTGGATATTCAACACCGTATTTTTCTAGACATGTTTTCTTCATTTTATCTTTTGATGCAGGATTATACATAGGATGTTCAACACCATACTTTTCAATTAATACTGTTTTTATTTTTTCTTTTATTTCTGGAACCTTAAATACACAATCAAATCCATATTTTTCTAAATTCTTTGTTTTTATTTTTTGTTTAATTATTTCGGACTGAGAACCACATTCTGTACCATACTTTTCAAGGTTTGTTTCTTTTATTTTATTTCTAACTTCTTTGCTTTGTAGGGAATATTCAACTCCATAATTTTCTAAACATTTTTCTTTTATTTTTTGTTTTACAATTTCACTTTGAACTCCATAATCAGTTCCATACTTTTTACGATTTGTTTCTTTTATTTTATTTTGAATTTCCTCTTTTGTTAATTTTACCTTTTGCTTTTTCATCTTTCCATAAGTTTGTAAATGAACACATTCAGAACATTTAAAACCCCCTGATTCATTAATTGCTGTATAAAAGTTTTTATTACATTCTTTACCACAAGAACAAATATATGAAATTTCATTATTTCTTGTTAATTTTCCTGAATAATCACCTACAAGTATTGCATTATCTTCTTTTATTTTAGTAGTAAGAAGCTCTATATTAAATTGTCTTCTTTGCATTCTATTGATATAATCTCTACGTAAAGATTATATCAATAGTAACTAATCAATTTTTTAGTAAAGATACGAATTTATGAATCCATATTGAGCCAAGGAATTGGACCACCGTCTGTACCCGCGAGGCATTGGCGTCCTCCCTCTTTACAGGTCTTTCCAGGAATCTTGTAGAGCCAATCCGCAAAGGCGCCCTGGTCGTTCGGCACGGTGGTAGACGGTTGCGTGACAAACTGACGCTGGCTCTGATTCTTTCCAAAGACATCCGTTGGATCCGAGAACCACTGCACACGGAAGTAGTCATCAAATGTTTGCTTCACCGTTGGATTGTCCACGGGAGCCGCTTCAGGGCGTCCAGGATTGTACTTGATTTCTTCCAGGAGCACATTCATAAAGAGATTACGCGCGGTCGGCGGTGTGTAATCTGGAAGAGCGGGACCCGAATAGGGGTAAGCATCTACCTCCGTAAAACCTGTGGGGTCATGCGGCTGCGCACTGCCTGGCGCCGCTCCTCCATTGACAAAACCCTCCTCCATGACAATCGGTGGAAGCGAGGGTGGCTGTTCCTTCATCATTTTTAGATAATGGTCTGGGTCCACATTCACGATGTAAGGAAGAGGCTTGTATTCACCATTGTTGCGTGCTTGATATTCGGTGGTAATAATAATCACAAGTGCGGTAAGGAAACCGAATAGGACCGTCACGGCGGTGGCAGGTAATCCGCTGAATACACTGGCGAGGAGTCCCACAAACAGGGACAGAATCAATAACCGGACTCCAAAATTCCATGAGGAGTGTTCACATGTGGGTTTATATTGTAGGGAAAAGTCTTGAAAAATAACGGTAACATCCTTCCAAAAGGGTGGCTCGCAGGATGAATCCTTCTGGTCACGCATTGTCCTACACGATGCGGACTTTATTTCTTACCTCGCTTCTTTCCTGTGCCACTCCCTGCTGCGGCAGATCCGCTTGTCGGTGTAGCGCTCTGCGCCTGTGCCTGCGCCTGTGCCTGCTTCTTCTGTTCCATCTTCTTGCGCAGACGCTCGCGAGCAATAGACAGACGAGCACTTCCCTCCTTGCCCGCTGCACGGGCAATGTCCATGTCCTCAAAGCCGAAGGCCCCCTTGATGCCACTCAGCATCTCCACAAAGCTCGTGTTGCTTGCAAACTCCTTCATGAGCTCCTCGGCCTCTCGTGCAATTTCCTGGGGGCGAATGGTGCCTGATACAATCTTCTGCTGAAGACGATTTCCAATTCGTCCAATCGTCTTCTGGATAATATCAGGGTTGTTCCCTAGTGCACCGAAAAGTACCTCAAAAGCCCGGGACGGGTTCTTCTCCGCTTCTGACATAATATCCTTGGTTAAACCAAGGTCCTCTGGGGTAATATCCTTTACAATCTCCTGCGCCAGCCGAGCCATGTGGCCCTTCAGGAACTTCTCAGGAATCTTGGGGAAACCATTGGCAAAGAGGCCGTCTAGACCTGGAATCTTAGGGAGAGTTCCCTCGCCCTCCTCTGCATCCTCTGCGCCCTCTGCACCCTTGCCCTGTGCCGCCATATCATCGGTGCTAGGCTGTATGAAAGACATGAACTTCTTAAACATGTTCTGGAAGTCCACGCCCTCCAGTTTCTTCTGTAGGTCCTTCATCGCGTCCTCCATCCAGGCAGGCGGCTTTCCTTCCTGACCGAACCCCGTTCCAAACCCTGCCTCCATAAAGCAACAGATGGATAGGATACGCACATGCTCCCAAATCGCCTTCTGCGAGTTCTCAGACAGCGAGGACCAGACTGCGTCTGCGATGACAACACCAGGTAGCACACTACCAGGATTCTTCGCAATCTCCTGCGGGTCTCCTCCATCCATCGTATTTCCCACTCTCACCTCTGCTTGAAAGCGTCCCAGACGCTCCGCCTCACCGAGAGCCTTTGCTGCCTGAATCGCACTCGTGTATTCGGGCAATGCCCCTAGGAGGTCCTCCGCAAACTCATTGTATTTCTTTTGAAATACGGACTCCTCTATCGTATCCGCAGTACTGGCTTTCTCCATTCTTCTTATGGGTTGCGAAAACCCCTTTAGACCCGCAAACACGTCTAGGCCGCACGTGCCTTCTCGGAGAGAACACATAGCACCTTAAGATACTGCCAGATGATCTCCTGGTTCGCCTCTCCCATGGAATCCCAATGCTTGTCAAAGATGGCCAGTGCCGAAATCATTTCGTTAAACTGTGTGGAAATCTTCCGCTGGGCGACTTCACGAATAAGGAGAATATCCCGTTGCGCAATAGCGGGGGCAAGATCTTTGTAGACGTGCTCCACAAAGAGATCCAGAATCAGACGTGGATTGATTTTCTTGGCACCCTTAATAGCTTCTGTTGCCATTTTAATATCCTTTTCTTCCGGAAAGGTATTACAAAGTTCATCAAAGAAGTTGACAAGTTGCGTGGTAAAAGCACTGAGGACGGACATCTTCTTTTAGCTACTATTATGTCCTATCACATGCTTTAGATTCTTATAGGGGTTACTGGCGCATCACTGGCTTCGGCATACCTGCGTCACGAGATTTCATCATGAGTTCATATTGCTGATTAAGTAATTGCTCCTTCTTGCTCTGTTTCTGATTGCTGTTCGTGGTCTGGAAGCTGGAGGCCTCGCGTGTTCCCACCGCATCCTGGCCTTGTAGATACGTAAAATTATGGCGTACTTGGGTTCCGCCATTTCCCTGGGCGGAGGTGTCCTCCCCCAGGAAGGAATACTGATCGCCGAAGCCACCACCCATCTCTACGTCCATATAGGGTTCGGGTTCCGCCGCAATGGGTGCACCTGCACCACTAAACGACTGATTACCTCCACCACCGTCTTTCATTTTGCGCTCATATAACCAGTTCATGACCTCACTGTTCGTACGGGGTTCAGGCTCGCCCGAAATCACCAGAGTCGGTGTCTGTTTGAGCCAAGAGGGGAGTTGAGGACGGTTTGGACTCGGGTCTACACAAATAAAGCGGAACTCCTTATGATAATTCGTCCGAGAAATCTCCTCCAAAAATGCCTTGGACCATTCACAGCGATTGGAGTAAAAACAAATATGGATTGGTGCGGGTCGGCTCATCCTTTTCTACTTTACGAACGAATCGGAAACGGGGTAAACGCGGTGTTGGATAAAATTTGACGAGCACAATCATTCGGAAGCAAGGATAGAGCCAGAATCCAACCATGATGCAGTTCCAGAATCTCAAGGAAGTTGACCCGCGTACCCTCTCCTTCACGCTTACGCCTACGCATGTCACGTATGCGAACACCCTTCGCCGTCTGATGCTGACGGGCGTAGAAACCGTCGCCTTTCGGGCAGATATGACGTCTACCGGCTCCACCACGGACGTGTCGGTAAAGCGTAATGATACTCCCATGACAAATGAAATGTTGGCGGACCGTATTGGTCTCCTACCGATTCGTGTCCTGGAGCCTCTGACGTGGAATCCAGACAAATATACCTTTAAACTCCATGTCCGCGGCAACAAAGACAACATGACATATGTCAAGGCGGAGAATTTCACGGTCATAGAGAATCCGTCCGCGGCAGCGCAAGCAAAGATGGGCGGTGCAAATGACAATACGAACGGTATGAACAATCTCATCAATCTCAGTAATGTAAATAACGACCTCGTGAATGTAAATGAGGACATGAACGCATTGGAGGTCAAGGAGGGAGAACTCATCCTCCCCACGGAGCAATTCTTTCCACCCAATCCCATCACGGGTGACACCTGCTTGATTGCGACTCTCCAGCCAGGAACGGGTCCGACGGAACAGGCGATAGAGATTGTCGCGCGAGCCACCAAGGGAACGGGTCGCGAACATGCGCGTTTCTCTCCCGTCTCGCAGTGTTCCTATGAGTACACCTTGGACAACGACCCTGTGCGGGTGGAGGAGATGTTTGAGAACTGGCTGGTCGTTGCCAAGAAGATTGCAGGAAAGATGGAGAAGGAATCCGACCGTTATCAGGCCCTGCGCCGTGAGTTCAATACCATGCAAATCAAACGCTGTTACAAGCGAAACGACAAGGGCGAACCCGATAGTTTTGACTTTACCGTGGAAACAGCAGGTGTGCTTCCTGTTCACTACATCGTGGAGCGCGCCTGTGAAGTCGGCGAGAACATGTGTAGTCGGTATGTCAATGTGGCAAATGGCGAAATGCCGCCTGAAATCTCCCTCTCTCCTGCGGACTCTCGCATGGTGGGTTATGATTTCCTCATTCGCGGCCATGACCATACGCTTGGCAATCTTCTCCAAACCTGGCTGGTGGAGCATCACATTGAAGGCGAGGCAGAGCCGAAGATTACCTATGCGGGCTACAAGGTTCCGCATCCGCTCCGCGACGAGATGGTTCTCCGTATCGGCGTAGAGGATGGCGAAGAGGCGACCGCTCGCCTAGCACTTGCGAAGGCCGCCATGGGATGTGTAGACATGTTCAAAACGATGCGCAATGCCTGGCGTGTGGCAACAGGTGCCGCTCCTATCGCACCCCCTGCTCCTGTAGTTGCCCCGAAAGCTAAGAAACCCGCCCTACGTATTCCTAAATAAAACGAATTACACAATGTACAACTCCTTATCATAAGAAGAGGGTCGCGTCGTATCATACAATCTACGTAATTCCGAAAAATATTGCTCACGCAAGGAAACAATGTCTTCCTCGGTTGGTATTTCTTTTTTGGCGACTGCAATGGGCGTACCAACGTAGGTGCGAACGGGGTGTTCCAGTGGGCGTTGAAACAGGGATAACCATGTCCACCACGATTTCCACTTCGGAACAGGAAGGTAGATATGATAGGGTAGTAAGAATTGATTGATGCAGCGTAGAAGCCAGTTGTCGGATTGTTGATAGATTTCGTTTTCTCCATAGACCATGACAGGAACAAGTGGTGTCCCCGTCTCCAGTGCCATTTTAAAGATTCCTCGCCTTTTGCGAATAGTGAGAGTTATCTTGTTGTTGCATGTCATCGGCATTTCACGAACTCCACCTAGAGTGACGCTTAGTGATTCCTGATGTTCTACTACACGTTTCATATCCGCATAGTGAGAAGGTACAAACCTGCGCGCTTCCAGAATCTCTTTTCCAAAGGGAAGCCACCATAGCAAGTGAAGAGCGGTCCCCTTACTATTCGTGTCCTTCCAGTCGGTGATATGCGTGCCGATATGAAGGTAGTGAGATAGGGTGAACAACCCATGGGGATGGAATAGATAGATGCATGGAGACGATGGACACCCCTTTTCGGAGTAGAACACGGGAAAACTTGTACGCAAATTCTGAACGAGAGTGTTTATCGTTGCAGGAAACAGACGTTGTAGAAACGAACATAGGATGTCTATGACAGGCATAATCCGAAGAGACCCGATACATAGTAAAAAGAGGACACAAATCGCAGAAAAGAGGCCAAATACAAAAAAAGAGATGATACAGCCGATGACTAAACCAAAGAATAACATAAATAATGAAATAGGATACGTTATCGTAAATAAATTTATCATTATTTACTATACCATATTATTCACTTCCTCCTAGAATCGCAGTTGTTAGAATCCATGAATCTTGATCTCGCTGCGCGTACAAATCCGATACGTACATAAAAACTCGGCCACCGCACCTCGGTGATCACCCTGTAGCTGAAGTACCGATCCAAATTCCTCGTCTTCTAGGACCGTTCCATTCGTATTCAGTGTCTTTTTCAGGGCCTTTAGGATTTTAGGCAAGTCCAGATCATCTGCGAGACCTTGCACCGTGGTGAGCGATTTCTTTCCATTACGTTGCTGCACACGAATGTGAACAGCAGAACGCGGCGGCGCGGTTGCCGTCTCACCGCGACCGGACCCCGCAAGGTCATGTTCGTTCCATGCATCGCCATGATGAAAGAGAATACCCTCCAATGCGGACATCTACCCTACGTGCACATCCGATACGATGAGTTTAGACCACGAGGATACGATTGTCCTCCGCAAACTGGCATTCCAGATCCAATTGAGAGACTTCGTGCAGGCGTGCTCCACAAAAGCGAACATAACGGGCAAACGCGATCTCGGCAGAGGCGCTGTTGTCTATGGTGATGGGTTGGAAGAGCTGGAGATATCGGGCGCGAATCGCGTAACAACCCAAAATACAGTCATATTGTTCCCATTGAAGACTACATGTGCCGAAAAACTTTACAAAGGCGTCGTATTTGTCCTGATTGGCAATGACCTCTTGAAAAAACAGCGGCGACAGGATGCGATAACGGCCCGTGAGTTTGATCAGAATGTCATCGGACTGGATTCCCTGTCGCCGAATGACCTCCTTTATGTCTAGCATTTCATTGACTCCCTTGCTCTTGTATTGAGTATACTTGTTGTTGTCCGTGTAGATGACGGGAACGGGCTTTCCTTGATGCTGGAAATGGTCCAAATAGGTCGCTCGTTGGCCATTGTTTTCTACGAGAATGGGTTGGATGTCGGCGGGAAGATGGCGTAATGTTTCCGTAATCGCATATTCGTAGCGGCGCTGTCGTTCTACCTGTTGTTGTAATCCATGCTTGTTCAGAATAGAGGTGGTGATCAACAAATAAATCATGGACCTATACCGCTCTATGTTCCGCAAGTTTAGGCACTCAGAGCGCTAGAATCATCGCCTTGAAAGCATCCAGGGCGAGACGATTGCACGAAGCAGAGGCCTGAAAATGGGCTCGCAGACTCTCCTTGGTGGTGAAGGGGGCCTTGCAGTAGACGCACTCTTGTTTACCATCTTCCTCTCCACGGGAGGCGCGATTCAGACAGTCGTGAACCAGTTGATGGATTCCTTTGTTTCCACATGGAGTGGCTTGCGTTACTGCATGACGTGCGAGCCACTGAGAACAGGCCAGTGAGATTTCATGGTGTTGGGACAGAAGGTGTTGTCTCTTGAAGACGCGTTGACAAGCCTGACAAGTAAAAAGGGGGGCTGTTTTCTCTTCGTTCGTGGCCCTTTTTAGGTTGAAGAGGGACTCCATGATATTGGAGGAGGTAGGCGTTGGCTCTGGTTCTGA
>Ga0214921_10008901_pt1 | contig 12843 bp, 10 predicted proteins | sample LL1505_MetaG_FD_177992 | JGI IMG/M metagenome (GOLD analysis project Ga0214921, IMG submission 177992) | Freshwater microbial communities from Lake Lanier, Atlanta, Georgia, United States - LL-1505 | ecosystem: Environmental > Aquatic > Freshwater > Lake | place: USA: Georgia | collected... | reverse complement strand
AGGATATAAATCAAGATGAGTACCTAAGTTCAACAAACTAGAAGACTGTGAACTTGACGCAATGTGTAAATCTAAATCAACGCCACCTTCATCCCAAACTGCAGCCTCAAAAATTGTGTGCTTGGATTTGTCGAGCTTGAATTCAAGGATCTTGACTAATTCTGGTTGGGCTTCAACCCATATCGCTGGAAGCCAGGAATACTTTTCGTACTCAGCTGCTTCTTCAGCAAGATGCGCCCCCACATGCAAAACTCCCGAAGGCGCAATATTCCAATACTTGGCCATCTCTTTGACTGATATAAACATGAAATAACAGTATCATTTAGGCATTTTGAATACAGTGAAATTCCTTAAACCTCAAATAATCTCACTAAAAAAGAGATTAAGTCCTGATAAAATTTCAAATTAAGATTGAAGAAAAGACCTTACAACTTCATCTAGATACTTAAGCATCGGATCACTAATCGTCGGCGATACTCCAACGAAAAAGACTTTCTCTAAAACCTGGGTTGCATTAGGAAAATCCTGCCATTGACCCAGATGTTTATATCCGGGTTGCATAAGAAGATTTCCCGAAAAGTAATTTCTAGTCTGAATTCTGTTCTTTTCAAGATGGCTAACTAGCTTTTGCTTCAGCTCTGGAGTTTCACACACGATGGGCGCGCCAAACCAAGACACTTCAGATTTTGAATTGCTGCTTATTACACGGCAACCTGGAATCCGTTTGAAAATTTCATCCACAGTAACCTTATTCTCGACTCGTTTTTCGTGAATACGATCAAATTTTTTAAGTTGAACGACACCTATAGCGCCTTGAAGATCTAGAGGCTTTAGATTATATCCAATCTTTTCAAAAACATATTTGTGATCGACAATAACAGGACAAGCCTCAATCCAGTTACTGAATCTTTCTTTACAGGTTCCCTCTGGTAGCAAATTCTGGCGCCCAACACAGTAGCAACCTCTGCCCCACCAGGAGTAACTCCTGGCTAACTTAACAATCTCCTCTACATTACTTGAAACCATTCCACCTTCCATGGTTGTGATGTGATGAGCCGGGTAAAATGAACAAGAGGAGGCAACTGCATATTCGTTTAAAAATTTGCCGTCCCACTTAGTTCCTAAAGAATCACAGTTATCAAGAATCAGCTTTATGTCGTAAGACTTACAAATATCAATTATTTGCTCAAAATCACCTGGATTTCCCAAAACCGGTGAACAGAATATAGCCCGCGTACTAGGCGATATCGCACTGACTATCGACTGTGTATTCCAATTTAAATCGCTCCAGTCGATGTCAACAAAAACCGGAAGCAATTTATTCTGAAGAATCGAGTTTGTCGTCGTGGGGAATCCCACCACCGAGACAATTATTTCATCCGAATCACTCCATTTAAAATAATCTTTCAGTGCCGCAATCATCACAAGGTTCGCGGAACTTCCTGAATTGACCATAACTGAATGACCGGCGTAAAACTTCTTCGAGAACGCGCGCTCAAATTGATGTACTTTCTCACCAGAACTAAGCCACTTTCCAGTGAGCAAACTTTCCATCGCGACGACAACCTCTTCTTGATTCCAAAAAGGTCCAGAATAGAAAACTGTGTCCTTCTCCGAATTGAATTCAGAGTTCATATTAGCCAAGTAAGGGAATAAAGACACTCCCTCCGCCTCAGAAAGTTTGGAGAGAAAATCGCTAATTTCGGATGAAATGTCCACACCCGTATTCTGCACTAAAAAATTGAAAATCCCAAATAAAGTGCGTGAATCACAAAAACAAAGACTCGAGATGCATTTCAATGCCGCCAGATCTACAAGTGATTTCATTCGATTTCTTTGATATTTGATCTACCGCCCGATGTTCAAGTTTTAGAGCATTACAAAACTCCTTAAAAAAGCCTGGCATGAAATTAGTTAAATTAATCTCTGTAACCTTGCAATGATCCGGACAAAAAAGCAGATTCGTAAGCGATGAACCTGTCTCTCCGATTACGTGTGAAGCCTCGGAAAAGATTGTGGCTTGTTCGCGAAAGGAAAGTTCACCGGTGTCAATAAATTCAAAATTATACTTGCGTGCGACATCAAAAATGAGCTCAATTTGTTTGGAGCGACGAAAAAGATTCTTGTTTCTAATAATGAAAATCTTTCTTGTTGATAAAGAAGTTTTTAATGCGAGATTCTTTCTGAAGAAATCACGAGCCATTCTTATGTCGCTAGATCGTTTTACCAAGTCTAAACCTGAAGGGAAGCGAGACTCTACCGATACAACTAAATCTTGAAAAGTAGCAGATTCAAAAGGAAAAACTTTGATATGAGATTTATTTGATAGTAAAGATAGAACTTCTAGTATCTGCGAAGGAACATTATGTTCAATGACTATTGATTTATCTTTGATTTTTTCAACTCCATAAATCAAATATCGTGGAAAAACTTCAATAAGAAAATGAAACCAACTCGTTGAAGAACCAAAGAAAATACTTGGTTCAGAATAGTTGCTGAACTTGTCAGCACTTGAAACTATAATTAATTCATTTTCAACCGAAACCAGCATATCGCTTGGGAAAGAGCTGTCAATGCAGTTATCGACATCAGTGGGGTAAGAAGAATTTTCGAAAACAACGCTCTTGCCATGCAGAATTTTTACACCTTGTAGTTGTTGAAAAGACAATGCCAAATCTACAGAAAGCTTTCTAACAGTGACAGCCGAATAACTCAACTTCGTATCTAAAGTCTTAACATGTGTATCTAAGTTTTTACTTCCAGAACTCAACACACCCCAAATTAGTGCGGAGAAATTCTTCGAAAACCTTGAAAAATCGTATTCTACGGAGTGATTCAAGGCATATGGCCTCGCTCCTTCGTTAACCGCTGCGCGCGAAATCCATAAAACGCGATCATCCCCTTCTATTTCAAACGCAAGAAAACCGTCTAATTGCGAAAGATCCGCGGATACCCGATACCCGAAAAAATAGTTGAACACAAACCGCAAGCCATTTTGTCGGAAATCTCGAAATAGCTGAGTGCTTACGATCTTAAGTTTGCCAAGCCATGAAGGATTCAAACTAAAGTACTCAAGACTCACACATTGCCAGTAAAAGAAGAATGTTACCGCTGGTCTTTGTATCCGGGCACGTGCAATTAATTCGCCACCACTTTTAATTAGAAGATATTTTCCAGAAAGCTTATATCCGTTAAGGTAAATGAATGATCGGGAGATCGTCTGCATGTTGGGAATACTAATGTAAAAAAGTTAGATAGAAAATGATTTAATCAAGAGATCATTTGCCCGTGAAGCAAATCTCGATAAATTCCTTAGCATTAAACCAAAGGAACCCATTGGTACTTCAAAGCTAGCTTTTCCCACTTCGCGATATAATCACTTAATTCCTCACTAGACCAAAGATCACCACTGTTTTCTAATCTGGCAATCTGCTTAAGATGATATGGATTCGTGGTGCCGATGAGGTACTTTGACTGTAATCCAAGCGATAATAGAAATAGGAAAAATTCATCAGGATAATTTTTAAAAATGTTTCTCTTTTCAAAAATCTGGTGAAAGCGAAATGAGTACGAAGCCGAATCTAATTCCGATCTATTCTTTAATCTATGAATGAAATCGATGATCTCAAGGCGTGGCTTGATTCTAAACACAGAATTGCACAAGATTCTCTTTAAAAATACATCTGCAGAACCAAATTCTCTAATTGTCTGAAGATTTGAAAGATCTAAAATATTCAAAGTAGCCATGACTTTATCAACACTTCTATTGGATAAAATTAAATCTAGATCTAATCCGTCACCGGAGTATCCCACGTGCTCAATTTTTCCCTGGAATTGCAAATGTCTTAAAGACTCGATTAATTCCTCGTCTACATCTGAATAATGCATAGAATGAATAAATAAGGTTTGAATTCTCTCTATTTTTAACCTTCTTAACGAGCCATCAATTGATTCCGTGATTTCTTTTCGATTCAAACGCGGCCCCTTAGGGTAGCCAACTTTTGTGGACACTTGCCAATCTTTAATTCTTCTCGAAGACCCAATAACAGCTTCAGAATCTCCATATGTTGGTGCAGTATCTATACTGGAAATACCTTGTTCGCTAGCGATACCTAAGAAACTATCGGCTTCTTTTTGAGTCAGCGTAGAAAAACCTACCCCTCCAAGAATTAAGTTAGTCACGAGAAAACTGTACTTGATTCACTTCACGAAAAGGATAAATTGAGAATGTCCTGCAATTTGGCTACTACCAGCTGGGGTACTTGGCTTATGAGAGGATACGATATTGTCGAGGGTTTTTTCTAAGACTAAATTAAACGTAGACTCTTAAGGGGCACTTCAAATCATACGACTTCAACTGCAAGGCGGACTGGGTAATCAACTGTTTGTCTGGACCATGGCTCACCATCTGGCTGAATCCTATAATTGTCACGTTCAAATAGTATATTTAATCGACAAACTGCAGCGCTTGGATAGACCCTTAGAGATAAATGGTCTTAAGGATCACTGTCAACACGATATCTCAATAGTTCAATCTAAATTCTGGAGCTTGGCCCTCCGAACAGTAGATAAATTGGACTCGCGTAAATTGACAAGGAAAATCAACCTCTCAAAAAAATTGCGGATTAAGTCCTTTGATACTTCTTATGGATTCAAGATTGAGAATAAGAAGAAACCACGATTTGTCAGAGGATATTTTCAATCTTATGAACTTGTCAGCGAGCAAAGATCCATCGTATATTCCGAACTATCTAACCACTTTGGCCAGGTGGCTCCAATTAACTTCGCATTCAGTTCTTATTGCGTCTTACATATTCGACGTGGGGACACCATAAACGAGGGAATCGGAATACTAAGTATTAACCATTATGCGACGCATTTGATTCGAGAAAAAATGTTAATTATTTGCACAGATGACGAAAGTATCGTAAAAAAAATTACTGACAGGTTCGCAGATGCAACGGTTCTAACTCCAAGAGAAAGCAGTACTTGGCAAGTACTTAAGATAATGGCAAACGCCGAAGCTCTTGTTATGGCAAACTCTTCGTTATCATGGTGGGGTGGATGGTTTATGCTCGAATCTAATAGGAAAAAAGTTGTATTTCCCACACCTTGGAGACCTTATGATTTGCAAATTACTGAAAATTTGATTCTAAATAATGCCCGGATAGTCGAATCTATGTTTGAGGAGCGTTAAAATTTGACCTTAAGACTAGTATTTATCCACCTTGGCGAAGCGAAAGCAGACCATTTATGGGCAAATATCGAAAACATCTTGCAATCAAGTAGTGATTATAAAATAGATGTGATCACCAGTAAACCTCTTGATGATGCACCTAGCGATAACCCTCGTTTAAGTTTCTACGTTTATCATTCGGATATTTTTCTTTCATCAGTTTTAGACAAAGCAACCATCGATCCTAAATTTCGAAGTGGATTCTGGCGTTTCTCTCTAGAAAGACTATTTGCGCTTACGGCGCACCATCAAAACTACCCAGCGGCCTCTCTATTGCATATCGAATCAGATATTCTCTTATTACCAAATTTCCCTTTTCATATTTTCGACAAGTTAGAGAAACCCGCATGGTTGAAACAAGATAAAGACAGGGATATTGCAGCAATTCTATATATTCCCAATATTGGAAAATCCAATTGGCTTTTGAAGAAAATGCTGCAGGAAATCGAGGGTAAGAAACAAATAAATGATATGCTTCTTCTCAGCGCTATTTCAACTAAATTTCCTGAATCAGTAACGATTTTACCTTCAATTTCTCAACAGGATTCTGGTCTCATTAATAAAAGCTATCAAATGAGCTCAAAGATAAAAAGCCAAATCTCCTCTAATTTTGCGACATTTGATGGAATATTTGATCCTGCCGCTTTAGGAATATGGCTGACTGGAAACGACCCACGAAACGCTTTTGGTGTAACTAGAAAATTTGATACACATTCTTTGTTGAATGGTGGAACATTTGTTGATCCTTCAAAAACTATTTTTAGTTTTTCAGAAAGCGAAGGATTGACAGTATTGGATAACGGTAAAAGAGTCAGAATTTATAATTTGCACGTTCACTCAAAGAATCAAAAACTCTTCAAGAACGGTTGGGAGAAAGTTCTTTTAAAGATAGTGGAAGCTAGCGGAAAGTCAAGAATTAAAAGAACATTCTCACTAAGAATTCTTCTTCAACTAGTTAATGCAAATCATAAAAATGGAACTCTTCTTAGATTTCTCTCTTGGCTACCTTTTGTAGCCCCATTAAGAAAGTTTGGTGCTAAATTCAAAAATTTATGAAGTGCTTTCAATCAGCTTAAGTCATAAATGTGATAGTTTAAATGTCTAGCAATGACAACTGGGGGATCTCAGATGAGGATTTTAGTAACTGGAGCAGCCGGATTTTTAGGCTCTCATCTTTGTCGAGCACTTGTTGCAAAAGGAAATGAAGTTTTAGGAGTTGACAATTTTTATACTGGTTCAAAGGGAAATCTAATTGACTTACTTGATAGTACATCTTTTGAACTAATCCGACATGACATAACTATGCCTTTTTTTGCTGAAGTAGATGCAATCGTGAATATGGCATGTCCTGCCTCTCCAATTCATTATCAAAAAAATCCAGTGCAAACAACCAAAACAAGTGTCCTAGGTGTAACAAATATGTTGGGACTAGCAAAACGTCTAAATATTCCTTTGCTGCAAGCATCCACTAGTGAAGTCTATGGCGACCCAACAATGTCTCCACAGTCAGAGTCCTATTGGGGGAATGTAAACCCAATTGGAATCAGGGCATGCTATGACGAAGGTAAACGGGTCGCGGAAACTCTCTGCTTTGATTACAACAGGCAGTATTCAGTGAATACAAAAGTAATTCGAATATTCAACACGTATGGTCCATCTATGCAATTCGAAGACGGCAGAGTAGTAAGCAATTTTATATTTCAAGCACTTAAGGGATCAAACATAACAATCTACGGTGATGGCTCTCAGTCACGTTCCTTTTGCTATGTCTCCGATCTAATAGCCGGAGTTATTGCGATGTTAACCTCTAGTTCGCAAATTTCCGGCCCCACTAATCTAGGAAACCCCACAGAAATTTCGATTCTGGAGTTGGCTGAAGTTGTATTGAAGTTAACTAACTCAAAATCCAAAATCATCTTTGAAAAGTTGCCTTCTGATGATCCCAAACAAAGAAAGCCTGACATAACTAAAGCGAAGGCAGAATTGGGATGGTCGCCGACTGTTGAATTAGAAGACGGACTAAGAATTACCATTGAGGATTTTGAAAAGCGGCTTGGATTTCCGCTGGTTAAGTAGTCTTAATGAAAGTTGAAATGACACATCCAGAGATCAGTGCAAACTCTAGTAATTTTATATCAGTAGTTATTCCTACATCGGAGTATGAAACGAACCGAAGAAATATTTCAGAACTAATACTAAAGGCCGGAAGTATTAATGCCGACGTGGTACTTGTACTTGACTCGTGTGGAGTAGATGATTTCGAGGATGCCAAAAATTTAGCAGAGTCATTAAATGTCAAAGTTAAAGTCGTTTCGACAAATTCCCGGAATCCAGGCGGAGCGAGAAACTCCGGATTGCAACTTTGCAGGTCTCAATGGATCGTTTTTTGGGATAGTGATGATGATCCAGTTCAGACAGCTCTCTTAGAAATGATAAATGCAGCGGAAGAAAATTCATGCAGTATAGCCATTGGTGGGTATAGAGAGATTATCGTTGGTTCACCATTTGATCTATATAAACATGGAAAATCTTCAGAAAAGCTGAATGTGAATAACTGGCAATTTGAGGTAGGAGTTTCACCAGGACTTTGGCGATTCGCATTTAAATCTGAATCCTTAAAAGGTATCGATTTCCCAGACCTAAGGATGGGAGAGGATCAAGTCTTCCTGCAAAGAGTTTTCCATGATATTCAGAATATATATTTTAGCTCCGAAACCGTTTATCAATATCGTATTGGCAGTGCAAGCCAATTGACTTACGGAAATAAGAATCTGAACGAGCTGACTTCCGCTATTACTTTAGGAAATAAGGAACTACGGTATGTCGACAGAGAGTATCGTCGTTTAGCGAGAATAATGTTGATCCGTCAATGCATCACTCTTTTAGTGTTTTGCAAGTGCACGGGAAGACAGTATCTTCGCTATAGCATTTATTTACTAGGTTACTTGTTAAGAGATGTTCCGACCTCTATTAGAATGGCGATCCGAATTTCTGGGGATGCGTTTAAAAATCATCTAAGGGGTAAAAATGTGTAGTAAAAAAGTCATCTTGATGGGTGGACTTGGAAACCAACTATTCCAATATGCCTTCTCACTCCGGCTTGCCACCGAATCTGGTGAGAGTGTGGAGCTTGATCCAAATTTAGGCACAGTAAGACTTAACGGTGAAGGTAATCCTGAGTTATCAAGTTTTCGAATACACTTTGATTTTAGTCCCGCGGAACCAAAAAGTACTTCAAATTTTGCAAAAAGGTTAGTTGGGTTACTTATTCGCACTCACCTAACAGCCCCGTCGTTTCAAGTAAGACTCTTCAATTCTCTCCTTACGATTTTTGCGAAGTTAGTGCTCTCGATTCACTATAGAGAGATTATTCGACTCCATGTTTCCTCAGATGCGGGGCATAATTCCGTGGACTTCAGAAAAAATCTATTTATCGGGTACTTCCAAAGCTATATTTACAGTAACCCAGAAATCGAAAGAGAAATTTTGCAAAAAGTTACTCCGCAAAACTTGGGTGAAAGCTATTTAGATTTAGTAAAAAAAGCCGCATCTGAGCACCCACTAATAGTGCACATAAGGCTCACTGATTATTTAACCGAAAAGAAGTTCGGGATACCTTCTTATGAATATTATCAAAGAGCAATAGAAACGCAATGGATATCAGGTAAGTACAATAAAATCTGGTTGTTTTCAGATGACCTATCATCCGCACGTGATTTCATTCCGAAGGTTTTCCGAGAGCACATATCTGAATTAAACTTAGATGAATTTGATTCTGCACAAACCTTGAATATAATGAGGCTTGGTTTTGGGTATGTCATCGCAAATTCAACATTCAGTTGGTGGGCGGCACGTTTATCAAATACAAGAGATGCTCTCGTAATTTATCCAGATCCCTGGTTTGACGCTATGCCAACCCCTAAGGAGATGTGTCCGCCTAATTGGGTTTCTATTCCGAGGTAAGGCCAGTACCCTTATCTCGTGAAGAGTCGTGAGGTTTCAACAAACGAAGGAATTTTTAAAACTATTTCACGTTCCTTCGGAATTTTGAATAAAATTGAAAAAATAAAAATCTATTTTGTTATTCTAATTCAAATAACCCTTGGATTCCTGGATCTACTGGGAGTAGCGTTGATAGGTTTAATTGGATCGATGGCGGTCAACGGAATTCAATCAAGGCCACCAGGGACGCGCATCTCAAAAATCTTGGATTTCATAGGATTGGAAAATTTAAGTTTTCAAAATCAGGTGGCAACTTTAGGTGTATTTGCTGCAACGGTTCTTGTTTCGAGAACTCTAGTTTCCATGTACTTTACGAAGCGTATTTTGCACTTCTTGGCAAAACGTGCAGCTATTAGTTCAAATAAGTTAGTAACACTCGTCTTAAACTCTCCGATTTTAACCATTCAAAAGAGGAGTAGGCAAGAAACTCTTTACGCCACTACAGAAGGTGTAAATATGGTTCTAATTAGCGTAATTGGAACCGTAATTGGCGTAGTTTCGGATATTTTTCTATTGATTTTGCTGTCTGTTGGATTATTTTTAGTAAATCCTCCAATCGCAATCGCAACATTTGGCATTTTCACAACAGTGGGGTTGATGCTTTATTTCCGAGTCAACAAAAGAGTGAATAGGCTTGGAAATGCAAATGCTGAGTTAACAATCTTAAGTAACGAGAAAATATTTGAAGCGTTGACTAATTATAGAGAACTGTATGTGAGAGATCGGAGAAATCACTACACGGAATCTATAAATAATTTCAGACAATCTATGGCGTGGAATTCTGCCGAGTTATCATTCATTCCAAACTTAGGAAAGTATTTGATTGAAACGACAATGGTGGTCGGGGCTATTGTAATTTGCGCCTTTCAGTTTCATTTCTCAGATGCTACTCACGCAGTTTCAATCCTTTCAATTTTTTTGGCGGCGGGCACCAGAATCGCGCCTGCGATTCTCAGAGTTCAGAGCGGTGCAATTGCAATAAAAGGCGGGTATGGGGGCGCAAAAATAACACTGGACCTGATTGCAGAACTTGAAGAATTGAGGGCAACCGACAATATAACTGAAATTTTGCCTGACAGCATCGAATCAAACTTTAGAGGAGTAATTGAGTTTAGGGGAGTTGACTTTACTTTCCCGAATAGCCCAAAAGCTATTCTCAACGAGATCAATTTTCACATCGACGAAGGCGAGACAGTGGCAATCGTTGGTCCTTCTGGTGCTGGAAAAAGTACCTTAATTGACGTTATGTTGGGACTCTATTCTCCAAATTCTGGTTCAATCAGAATTTCAGGACATGAACCTCAGGTCGCTATTAAGAAGTGGCCGGGAAGCATCGCATACGTGCCACAGGAAGTTTTTCTAACAAATGCGACAATTCGTGAGAATATTGCAATTGGTTATTCTCATGGGGAAATTGACAATGACAGGATATTGAAAGCTTTGTCCATAGCACAACTAGACGAATACATTTTTGATTTAGCTGACGGAGTTGATACTCTGATTGGTGAGCACGGAATACGCATGAGTGGCGGACAGACTCAGAGAATTGGCATTGCTCGAGCCCTGTACACCGATCCAAAAGTACTGGTTATGGACGAGGCCACTAGTTCGCTAGATGGTAAAACTGAGCTTGATTTATCCAATGCCTTACTTTCGCTTAAAGGGAAAATTACGGTAGTGCTTATTGCACATAGACTTTCTACAGTACGCGCCGCAGATAAGGTCGTTTATCTAGATCAAGGCAAGATACTGTCATCAGGAACGTTCGACGAGGTAAAAGCGGAGATTCCTGAATTTGCCCATCAAGCCAAACTATTGGGACTGTAATTTCATAAGTTTGGTAGGTTAACTTGAGTTAATTTCTCCTTCAATGAAGATCCCGCTCGACTCCTATATCGAAGTGGATCAGTAATGTATGCCCAAACCCGCAGAAAAGCGTGTCTTTTTTTCAAAAAGTAGACCTTTTTCATGAGCGAGAAGTCGAATAATCCTGCCGATAAGGAGGAAATCTCATCCGGCAAAAGAAAGTTAGAAGGCAAATTTTCTATCGGATGATTTAACGGGAACGTATTGGCAGTTGTATGTGTGGCATTTTTATCGAAACCTATATTGCTTACTAAATTGGTGGGGGGGATAAGGGAATACTTCTTCGCTCGCATTTGCGCGTGAGCTAGCGGTATATCCCAAGCGTCAATTAATCCTGCTTGAGCACGCCTTGCACCTACTAGCCAGAAATTGGCCGTGGGGGAGAAGAATCGATACCAATTAGACAAAGGTTTACTTGTAAGCATTGGATACATAATTTGCCACTTGGAAGCCCAAGTAGCCCAGCCCCATATCATGGGGTAGACAGACCAATCTGACTTTCCCGAACTTGAATCCAAAAGCCTTGTACCTGCTATAGACCAGACACCTTCGTAATCACGGTATTTGTCCAGCGCTACAGATGAGTAACAGAAGAAATCAAGGGATGGAACTAAATCATCCTCAAGGATCATTCCTGCCTCCTCACTAGCAAAAAACCAGTTAATCGCAGTCAGCACACTACAAGCAGCCCCCAGATTCTTTTCTCGTTTCCAAATTTTCAAATTTAATTTCTTATCTGACGAAATCTTTAAGAGAAATTCTTCCATCAATACTTGGCTTTGTGCGATTTCAAAGTTTTTAGGGCCATCGATTGCAATATAGAAATCTGTTATTCCTGCAACAAGCGCCGAATTAATGATTCTTTCGAGCCCTTCAGGTCTTGCGTAGGCAATAATGAGCACTGGAAATGTCTTTTTCATAACCTACTGCTCTTCATTTTCAAGTAACTCAATAAAACCACCCGATTCTTGGCCAAATAATAATAGAAAGACTCTGGATGTTTAATAAAAGCGACAAACTCTGAAATACAAATGTTTATATAAACTCTAACACGAGAAAGTACTGTCACCGAAGTGAAATACTCATGAATGAGATGCATTCTTTTTGAAGCTAAAAAAGAATCCGTCGAACTTTTCGCCCGAATATGGAATGAGGGGAGAAATAGATGTGTGGAGCCCAGGTTATTTCTTTCCATACGTATTCGAGGCAAACTACTTTTCCTAAAAAAATCATCAATCGCAACATCGTCAGCAATCCCTGTATAGGCGATCTCGTCTAATTCGGATAGTTTAACTGCAGCATTTCTCGACATAAAAATTCCGGTACCTGAAATATACTCAAACCAAGATGTGTTATCGAAATAACCGGCACTTGAACGATCAAAATATCCCCCAACAAAATCAGATGTGTACACAGGATTTTTTAGTTCACGCAACAAACTTGCTATGTCAAAATAAGTAGATACATTTGACCTAATCAAAATATCAAAATCTAATTCCCTTACTAAGTATTTAACTCCAAGAATAGTTTTCCTCAAAATTTGAGAATACTCTTCAGGACATGGTACGTAAAGATTGTCTAATTCGAACGAATATAAATCTTTATTCCATCCGCGTAGCGAAATTGCCTTTACATTTTCAGGCAAATTACTTGCCCAAGTATTTCTTTGAGTTAATAAATCTAACTCATGTTCTTTATCATTACTGGCAATGATCAAGAAAACTATTTTCACAATCAGA
>Ga0214921_10008900_pt1 | contig 12847 bp, 18 predicted proteins | sample LL1505_MetaG_FD_177992 | JGI IMG/M metagenome (GOLD analysis project Ga0214921, IMG submission 177992) | Freshwater microbial communities from Lake Lanier, Atlanta, Georgia, United States - LL-1505 | ecosystem: Environmental > Aquatic > Freshwater > Lake | place: USA: Georgia | collected... | reverse complement strand
GAGAAGAATGGAAGGTATACAACTCTCGCCCTCACGTATACACCCCTGCGGATTGGACGATAGGACGAGTCGCATCTATACGTCTAGTAGAGACGGTTATTTGAGTAAACTACAATTAAGTATACATTTTTTAGTATACAGGTTAAGGATGGAGGCATTACGCTGGACTACTAATGCAAACCCAAGAATACAACCGATACACTTTTTTAAGTATGCTCAAAATAAAATTGAACCAGATTCTACCAGAGATTTATTAGCATAACAAATGGAGAAAGTATCTAACATCGTCTTTGCGTCTTATCGTGAGGTCTATGCTTTCCAACTCCCTGATGGGATGGATTTAAACGATAAATCCAAGGTCAAGTTCTGGAGAATTAGGCACAATAGACTTCATATACACTTGGTGGATGGAACCGAGTTAGAGATTGGGTACACGTGGCAACAGGATACGTATTACGGTAAACCAGATGAAATTGAGTTGGATGAAATTGAGTTGAGCGAACCCCCTGATGAATAGTAAACTACTAATGCAAACCCAAGTATACATTTTTTAGTATACTTGGAATAAAATTGAACCAGATTTTAAGGTGTAGGATAGACATACCAAAAGCAAATGGCGTCTGCTCGTGTTTCCTCCACCCTTCGTTCAGGCAAGAAAGAGTTTGACATCAGGGCAGGTGAGGCGGACAAGATGTTAGAGGACTTCATCATTCAACTCGCCAAACGCACCAAGATATACGACGGCATCAAGGCAACGTATGCAACACAATCAGCGGAGGATCGAGCACATATGGACCGAATTCTCGGCAATATGGTTCCAGAAATGGAGTTCCTCCGAAAGTCCATCAAGCGGATTCAACGTGTCAAAGCATCTCCGCCCAACCCCGCCAATACGGATATATTCAATTCAGTTCAACTGACCGAGTATTTGACTCACAGCATCAAGGACAGGCAGGGCGGAGAAATTGCGTGGACGTGGTATGTTGCTAAAAATGACGTGTCCTTCTACACCAAAGACATAATGCGAGACCAGTGCAAGATGTGGAAGAAACACATCAAGGAGGGTAGAGTTCATCCTGTAAGCGAAGAGTTCAACGCCTCGCCCATCGTCGGAGGCAAACAGTTCCACACGTTCTGCATCTGTCCTACCGACACAGAACTTATTGACCCTACCGGATTCGGTTGGGACGACGGTGGAGCAGTCATCAAAGGATTCATCGTCTACTTCAAGAACAAAGAGAACCGAGATGCCCTCTTCAACTATCTCAAGTAATGCAAACCCAAGAATACAACCTATACACTTTTTTAGTATACGTATACTGTATGGACACCGATGAAATCATCGTCAATCTCAAAATCATCGCCAAGATTCAAAAGGGAGACCGTATTACGACTACCGCTCCTTTTTTAAATATAGAACAAAGGAGTCTCATTCCAGAATGTTTACGAAGATGGAAAGCAGGGGAGTGCAGAAATGAGAGTATACGCAAAATCAACATCATCGTCAACAACGCTCTCATTTCTAAGACCCCTATTCACGATTACCTTCTTGCCTGTATAGAGGGTTTACGAAACTTACAGGATACGTATACTGGCGACCTTCAAACTGTATCTCGTATAGATACTATCATCGACAAGATTCAAAAGCATACCGCCGTAGATTTTTAGAAAATTGAACCAGAGTATACAGAGTAAGTAAGACATCTAAAAATGGACGGACGGATGCCGAATGAATGGGTCCTTGTTTGCTCTGGGAGGGTTATTGGAGCAAGGACTCCTTCTGCGGTAGATACCCTTCTACGAATCCATAAGAAGAAATGCGACATCTGCCGGAAAGCAACTTACTTATGTATTGATGAAGGAGTCGCTCCTAAACGTTTCAAGAGCGTAGATAAACTCAAACAAAATATCAAGGATTACGACAAGCGTAGTTGTCAACTACAAAATCTGATTGAGAAAATGGAAAGCGTCGTTTAACTACAATTAGGAGCAAGTATACATTTTTTTCTCTACCGTGTATACTATGGATCGAAAAGTAGATGTAGGCAACTACGGCGATGACTCTCTAACGCACTGGAAAGTTCAACACCCTACCGCCCCTAACAACATTCCACAAATGGCGTCGTGGGGAAAGCAACCCTACTTCTGTGCTGGCGGAAACCAGACTGCGTATTACCTCGGTCAAAAGAGTAATGCGATGACTACTCCTCCTGCTCCTCGTAGCGTTCTTTCTCGTAGCGAACGCATTCAGTTAGAGGCGATGAGGTCTATTGGAAGAAACGTCGATATGAGCATCCCTGCTTTGGTTATGGGTTCGCATCATATGTAAGAAAATTGATTTGACAGTTATAAAACCCAAAGGGTAGTAATGCCTATCGCCAGAGTATACTTGATTGAGAACCAAGGCAAAGGATATGTAGGAAGCACAACTGATACGATACAGCATAGATTAAGGAAACATCGTATAAGTAAAAGACGCTATGAAAATGGTAAAATACGATACATTACTTCGTTTGAACTAATAGACGGAAATGAGACCATTCGTCTATTAGAAGAGTTTGAGTATACTACAAAAAAAGAATTACGTGTACGAGAACAGCATTACATTAATACCTTACCTAACCTTGTCAACAAGTTTAACGCATTTGGTTGTAAAGACTCAACTAAGTATCACTCAGAGTATAGGGAAGTTCATAAGAAAAAAATAAAGATGTATCACCAAGAACGACGGCGTAGGAATAAGATGTTTGTGGATTTTCTAAGGGATTTTAATCTGTGAGTATAATTATGGTAGCCACTATCGTGATGAACAGCAGTAATGTCGTGCCGAACGGTCAAAACAACCAGTTAGTATACTCGTTCCCCAACTCCATAGCATTCCCTAACCACGAGATTGCGATTCAGTCTATTTCTATGTATTATAGTTGGGTCAACATCAACAGCACGTCGCTTAACAACAATCAATATCAAATATACTGGACTGCTACGGAAGATACGTTTACTGTTGTAATGCCGGACGGACTATATGAGATTGCGACCATCAATCAGTATCTTCAATTTTTCTGTATACAGAATGGTCTATTCCTTATTACCGCCACAGGTTCCTACGTATACTTTATTGAATGGACGATCAATACATCCCTCTATGCCGTTCAACTAAACTTGTATCCTATCCCAACTGAGGCAGAAGCGACCGCATTAGGATACATCGCTCCTTCCATAGCAAATGGATTTCCTGCTGATTGGGCAGGATACACCGCTTCAACTGTTGGTCTTGTTCCAGCAATTTTCTTATCAGCGGCAACACTTCCTGCTAATAACTTCTATAAAATCATAGGATTTCCACAAGACTTCAATATGCTTAACGCCCCATATGGACCGCCTACTGGTGGAACCGTCAACGCTTCCTACGTTAGCACAACTGCCCCTCAGGTTCAACCGAACCCTACCCTCTACATCGCCATCTCCAATATTGAAAACAATATGGCGACGCCTTCGTCCATCATCGGCACCATCTCCCCTACCGTGAACTACGGAGAACTCATCAACATTACTCCGCCACAGTTTGCTTGGAACAAACTCCTTTCAGGGACTTACAACTCGCTTCGTATTTCCCTCCTTGGAACGAACAAACAACCAGTTCAACTGTTAGATCCTACGATGACCCTTACCCTTGTCATTCGAGATAAGAAAGACATCAGTCTCGGCGATGCACTCAACCAAGCATCTATGGGTAAGTAATTTCGTTAAGTTGTTTAGGAAGTTTATAGTATACTTAATTATGTCAGGGTATATCAACGATGCCTACCTCAACCGAATCTACGATGATTTAAGCAAGGAGAACAGCGACATCCTTCTCAAACTCAAAAACCGCAAACAAGGAGAGAACGAGGATACTGAACCTCTGTATACTAAGGAAGTTGCACTCATCAATAGTATACTATCTAACCTCGTCAAATTAAGAAACCTGAGACAAAAGATTAGCGTTAAAGAGATTTAATCTTAATTTTCGTTTAAAATTGATACAGAACTATCTATCTCTATGAGTATAGAGATGGATTTTGAAAAGTTGCTGAAAGAACGTCGCCCTAACCTGTCGGCGTCTTCTATCAAGACGTATACGTCTACCCTTCGTAGTATACTGAGAAACGTATTCCCTAATGAGAAGACTCCTACGATCGATCTGTTTGACAACGTCAATACGATTCTTCTCCATTACGAAAACGACTCTCCTAAGTCTTTTAACAGCAAACTATCTGCACTCTTTGTTCTTACCTCGAATCCAGTATACGGAGAAGAACTATCCAAGAACCTTGCTAAAATCAAAAAGGAAACTCAAAAACAAGTCAAGACCGAGAAGCAGAAAGAGTGTACACTGGAACAGGAAGATTTGAAAACCCTCTGGGAGAAAATGAAAAAGTATACCGATATGATTTACAAGAAACAAGTCATCACCGACACCGACCTTCAAACAATCCAGATGTTTATCGTAATGTCCTTGATGGGAGGCGTATTCATTCCTCCTCGTCGAGCGATGGACTACTGTCTCTTTAAAATCAAAGACCCTACGGATGACTTCAATTACCTATCCAAGAACAAACTCGTCTTCAATAAATACAAGACCGCCAAGACCTACGGTCGACAGGAAGTTGTTATACCCAAGGAATTGAAGAGTATACTTACCAAGTGGATCAAGCATAACCCTACCGAGTGGTTGCTCTTTGACACGAAGAAACAACCCCTTACTGCCGTAAAACTCAACCAGCGTTTCGTCAAACTCTTCGGCAAGAAGTGCTCCGTCAACTCCCTCCGCCACTCTTACCTTACGGATAAATACGCCGAGCATATCCCTATGAGAAAAGAGATGGCGGAAGACTTTGAAAAGATGGGAAGTAATATCAATCAAGAAACGACCTACATCCAGATGGATGACGTTGATTGAAAAAAATTGATCCAGCATTTTACTCCTTATCCAAAGCATAAGATGACTACTCCTGACTGGGTTGCTGTTGCTACTGCTCAATTGATGGAAACCGACCAAGACCCCTTCCTCGCCATCGCTTGGAATGAACTCTCCAAAGAAACTACATTCAGGGCGTTTATGGCGGTTCGCAAGAACTACCAGAACAAGACGACGGACTTGGAGAAGCGTATTCGAGAGTTGGAGAGAAATAAAGACGAAGAGGATACTTGCACCAACAAAGAGTTAGAGAAATCTGTTTCCATCCTGATACGAGAGACGAAACAGTTGACGAGTCGTGTAAAGGATTTGGAAGACGGCGAATGTTTAGAGGATCGTGTAGAAGAATTGGAAAAGAACGACTACGAGGACTTGTTAGGTCGTGTAATAGATTTGGAAGATAAAGAGGAAGAGAAAAAGGAGAAAGTCTACGACGACATCGTCAAAGAATTAGAAGATACATTTGTCGACACCCACCGTCATCAGGATCTTTGCGATGCTTATGACGACTTGAAGGAGCAAGTCGACATCCTAAAAGCAGAGATTGAGAAATTGAAGAAACCATAAAATTGATACAGCATTACCCCTCTACATTTTTTATAGATGGCGGACATTTACCATAGGCGAAAGCGTAAACCAGTTGTTCCTGTGGAAATGCCTCCTGAATCCTACATCAGGGAGAGAACCCATTTCTCCGCTTGTGCCGTTAATGAATACTGGTTTATCAGTATTCATTATCCTAAACATCAAATCACTCGTCAGTTGAATAAACTCTTCCACACCCACGAACAAGCGATCGAAGTCGTCAAACAAATCATTTTAGAACACGGCATACCCCCTAAACAGAAATACAGAAAAGTATCCAATACGTATTCCCCAAGTGCTGAATACTTTAAGCATAGAGACCGGCACCAAGACCAGATGCTCTCCCAGCATACAGACCCCTCCCTCCCTGAGAAATTGACGATTGACGCTGATACTGAGGAGGAAGCGTATGTCGGAATTGAAAGTTTGCTGACAAGGGTTTAGACGTGGTCGCTGGATTCTCCATCGTATGTTGAAGAAGATTACCCCCTACGCCTACACTTGATTTTTCTACAATACCATAACCACGCATCCTCTCCCCTGCTGTCATCCTCGCATCCGCAAGGTTCGCCATCGCATTCCCCAGATTCGCCCTCGCCAAAGAAGGATTGCCTACAAAATCTACCGAAGGAGTTCGTGAACGAGGTTGCTGGTTTCTTTGTTTATGAGTTCGCAGAGCATCCAACGCCATCGACTTTCCAGCATTCCCCAACTGCTCTCCTACCTGTTGACCTGCGAGTGCAGCAAAAGGAGATAACTCAGGATTGCCTGAAAGCACAGCAGCGGCCGTGCCTGCTGCCGCCCCCAACTCAGGAGCGTATTGTGCTACATCCTTAACTACCTGACGACCTACCTTTTTTGCTGTATTCACAACTGCCTTCTTTGCTTTCTTGAAGACCCCCTGACCTTCATTATGAGCAAGTTCATCCCCATCCAAAGCAATATGAAGACCCTTACCTTTGGAGAACGCTCGCTCCATCAGTTTATAAGTCTCCGGTTTTACGTGAAGTCCTAAATCTCCTGCCGTCATCCTCACTTTTTCACCCCTTCGCAGTTTCGACATAGATCTTGACGAAATACCACAACCGACAATCTCCATACCCCTATACACAGAAAAAAAACGACATTATCTAACGTTAAAGGGCGGAGAGGACTTGAACCTCGTCTAATTTGCCTGTGGATAGAAGCGTCCTTCTATCGTATACATTCGCCCCAAGTATGGTGTATGAGTTGTGATAGGTTGGAAAGCGATTTAGACACGAGCACCGGTAAGGATGTCAATATCAATTTCCACGCCGTATTCAACGAAGATGTAAAGGTCAATCGCATACGCCGACTGGTTCTGACCGATGATGTTAACCGACTTCGGCACCGCCTCCTCCACAGGGAGCATACGACCGCAGTTGACGTAGTAGTAGGAGTAGCAAGTCTCAAAGTCCTTCTGCGAGACAAGACCAGAAGCAAGACCATCCGTCATACCGCCGTTGACAGCGTTGACGCCGTAAGTCTGGTTCATCCACTGCTCGTAAGAATACCGCTCAGTATTGTAAATAGCATTTTGACCAGAGATTTGAATGTTGAACTGATTGAGTTGAATGTAAGGCGATGTCGGACCACCACCAGCAGCATCAAACGGCGACTGGAAAGGAACAAGACCGCCGTTGTTAGTAGCAGCAGTAGTTCCCACCACACCTGCCGTTCCTGCCGAGAAGAAAGGAAGAACCAGCACCGACTTAATGTTCGCTATGCCGTTGGTAATCAAGTTATTAAACACGCCACCGCTTGATATCTGGTTGACGATTTGATACTGGTAAACGTCCGAGTAAACAACCTTCTTAACAGGATCGCTGAGGTAAGATGCCTCAAAAACCGGCGAGAACGAATATGCCGGAGCATTAAGAAGAATACTGCGACCAAGAGGCGACCCCATACCCTGTGCACCAGTTGCCCCAGTTTGAGTAGAGTTAAGACAAGCGTTGCCGACTTGGATCGACAGCGTGTAAAGTGTGTCAAAGTTGAGAAGTTGTGCTCCCATACCCTGATTGATAACAAGAGTATCCGCCGAGGCACTTGTCGAGTTTTGAGCAACGGCGACTTCCGCACCACTCATCACCATCAGAGGAGATACACCACCAAGAGGCGACTGAACCGTGCAGGAACCGAACCCACCAATACCAGTAGTCGTGCCAGTTCCGCCAACAGCATCAAGTGAGACCGAGGACTGATTCAAGTTGAGCGTCATCTTACAGAAAACACCCTTCAACAGAGGAACACGCTCAAAGAACGAGTGAAGATGTTTCAGGTAGATTTGAGCAGTAATCGCCCAGCAGATTTGTCCCTGAACGCCAGCAGCGGTATCTACACGACTGAAAATGTAAGACTTCCACAGATTTGTCAACCCAGTAAGAGTTCCTTGCGACTGAGAACCGCTGCTTGCTGGGGCAGCACCACCAGAGAAGAAAGTTCCTGCCTGAGACACATTCGTTTCGCCAGTCACCGACCCTGTGATTTGCTGAGGGTTAAAGTTCCACATCTTTTGACGCTTTTGAAGACCCAAATTACAAGGCGAGTCGCTCAGCACGGAACGACTTGTGTTAGCGTTAGACATTACGAAAGGAGGAGCAGACGAAAGTTGATTGTTGACCGTTGTTCCAAGAGTGCCTGACTGACTGATGGCGGTTTGGTTGTAAGCGACCTTGCCTACACTCTCCGACGTATCAGGGTAGAAACCGATCTGGGACCCCATCGTATTCACATCATTCCACGACAGCGAAGTCATCAACTTAAACGAGTTCCAAAGACCGATGTAAGGAGTTTGCTGAATGATAGTTGTGCCGTTGTAATCCAGAGTGAATGAGTGGACAATAGACCCATACCAGTTTTTAAGACCTACGGACTGATCCATAGGACGAGTAGCAAAAAGAGGGGCGTTAGCGGCCGTGCCGCTAGCAGGGGCAGTCAACACCATCAGCAACGGCACCGTCAGGTATGCCTCACGGTAGTTAATGTATTTGTTAGAGTTCGCTAACTGAGAGGTATCAATCACCGACTGATTCCCTTGATACGAACCGTTCTGATTGTCTAGGATGCTTAACCAATCCTTTCGGACAAACACAGAGGGGACGCCTTCGCTCTCCGTCGCCATATCAAAAACCAAAGTGTCTCCGCTCATACCCTCTATTTAGAAAATAAAACGAAGAATGAACCCAAATCTTCCTAAAAACGAATGGTCGTCGGTTTCTTCGCAAGAGGTTTCACCATCAATTGCTCCAACTTGCTATTCAATCCCATTCCAAGACCTCGCCCCATCGGCACTTGACGCCCAGTTGTATGTTCGTAATCCTGAATGGACGCATACGACGAACCGCCTCCGGCACCGCCTACATTCAGGAGAACACTCCCCATTCCACGTCCCATCAATTTACGACCTGCTCTCAATCTACGACCCCCAGCATAAGACTTCATAAACGCCATACTTACACAGAAGATTTAAACGGCGATCGTTTATCCTAAAAAAGGTCGCACCAAGAGTTGAACTTGGATTACCTGCTTCAAAGGCAGGTGTCATAAACCGTTAGACCATACGACCTGTCGCTTTGTGTAGGGTTTGAACCTACGACTTCCAGATTAACAGTCTGGCACTCTACCTACTGAGTTAACAAAGCGTGGGGTTTCCCCCTTATATATCCTTGCGACAGATGGGACATTTCTTCTTACTCTCCTCCGGAGGCAATCTTCCATAACATTCCTTACAGAGGATATGTCCGCACCAAGTTATATGTATCGTTGTCGCTGATACCAATTCAAAACAGCAAGGGCAAGTATGTTCCTTGTTGAGACGCTCCGCCATCTCCATAAACTCCGTTGTAATATGCGAAGGTAGCGTCGGCGGTCGTTCCAGAACGCCGTTGACTCGCTGTATACCAGATGCTCCTAACATTCCGACAACCCCCTGCGTATACTCTGCCGTTTCCGATTTCGCCTCATAGTATTTCGCCCAAGCAAACGATGTCTTTCGCTTCTGCTGTTCCATTTGACGCTGGGAAAAGGTCGCCATTTCTTACCTTAACAAGGGTAAGTTTTACGAATCAATTTTAATGAAGACGTTTGACTCTCTCGTAAAACTGCTTAAACCATTCCAACCTCTCCCCTAACCTCAAATAAGTTCCTAAACGGAGGAATATCCCCCACATACCGTATACTCACATTTTCCTAAACGCCTGATGACGTATACTTTTCAAATGAATTGCTTTATGACCGTGAGTATACTTACCTCCGCATTCGCAGTCAAACTTCTGCGAAACACGTTTATCAATTTGTTCTTTATTTCTCTTATTATAGTCTCGTTGAGAAAGAGTGTGTCGGTCTTTGTCTCCTATTGCTCTATGTTTATTTATACAAGGGTAAAAGGTAATGTAGTAGTTTTCACGTTGTTTCATTTTAGATTGTTCTACAAGTTCAATCACGGTCATCGTCCAATTGCCTCGTTGTATGATGGTCTCACTTGCGGTTGTGCTTCTTGAACGATGACGACGTCGTCTTTGTTGAAAATCCAAAGTAGACCCATAATAGTCGTCGCCTGTAATATTGCACCGAATACGGTATACTACTCCAAAGACCATTTATGGTAAGAAAGATTGACTTTTAAATCAATTTTATTCCTACATTCCTTCACGTGCTAATTCAATCAATATCTCATTTGCCTGTCTGCGTGGTATACGCCCTTCTTCAACAAACTTAATCAGCATCGATTTAAACTCTTTCAGCAGTTGTTTAGAGTTATTCCCAGCAAGGAGTTCCCCTTTCAATATCGTAAACTTATGAACCATCTGATCTTCCTTATCCATATGCCCCCTCGGTATACTGACCTTCTCGTATTGAGAATGCTTCGTAATATGATGGAGTTTCTCCTTCTCGTCCGCCGTCAATCGATCAAACTGCTCCAACGTAGGACTGCCGTTTCCTACAAGGGTCAGCATCGTTTCCTTCAACCTCGGCGTCAGGTATTCCGTAGGTAATGCCTTGATTGCCCCTCCTTTCGGCGTCTTCAATTGAAGTATACCTTGTTTCAGTTTAGGATGATGTATCAAGTAGCGACCGAACTGAGTATACTGAACTGGTTTCTCATAACCGTCGCTCTTCTCTACCGGCGTCTTGGGTTTAGACCGACTTAATCCTCGCCCCCTCATTCCGGCACCCAACGTGGACGCCATTTGAGATGCTGTTCCTGCCGGAGGAACACCGCCTACTGTATCTTCGCTTGATCGTCTCGCTCTTGCCTCTGCACCAGTTAAATCTCTACGAGTAGATGGAGACTTTGCTCTCCCTCGAGGGCGTGGTCTAACTAGCGGAGTCATCACACGAAGAGTGTCTCTCTGCACTTCCGCAGGACGAATTAACAAATCTTTTGCGTTGACAAACACCCCTTCGCTTTCAATAGGAAATACCTCTTCCGGACCACCATTTTCTTGTAAAGACCGTTCCAAAGACTGTATGATTTTTCTTCGAACGTCAGCAGGACGCCTAAAAAAAGCGTCTGGGTCAGGTATGTCTACTTTCTCAAACAACTGTTGAAACTCTTCCGGAAGAAGAAAGAATCCTTCCAAAGGTAATTCAGGAGACAGGGTCTCATATTCTACACCCACGCCAGCATCACTTTCCACCAAAGCACGTTGAATTGCTGTGCGAATCAAGTCTTCATCGCCACTATCTAAAATCTCTTGGTCTACACCAAGTTTCTGACCTAGATCAAACAACTCGTCTTCGTCTACCGGTAGACCACCTTTTGAGAAATCCTGTATCGCACTTGCTTTATCTTTTGTTTGTCGAAGTAAGTCTCCAAGTGCTAAGGAGGTATCAATCTCATCCTGCCTTTGTCTCGTGTCTTCGACTAATTTATCATAATCAGACTGTCCTGTTAAGATACCTTCAATTTCCTCTTCTCGTTCTCTTGCTTTGCGAAGCAGGTCTTTCAAATCAAATCTTCCTCTCCTTAACTCTTGTTCGCTATCCGCCAAAGCGAATCTCATATCAGCAAGTGCTTCCAGTTCTTTATTACGCTGAATTGACTTTTCAGCATCACTAAACAACTGAGAATCTTGATCTATTCCACGGATTCTTGCTACGGCAAGTAGATTTTCAAAATCAGGCAAGTTCCCAAGCAGACCTGACAATTCCTCATATGCTTCTTGCCGTTGTTCTTCATCTAGTCGTTGGATTTGATCAAACTCTGCTTGGGTCGGCATTTTTGATAAAAGAGAATCCGCTTGTGCTTTGTATTTGGATGCCGTTTCCTTATCAAACTTAGCACTTATTTCCTCTTTGAATGCCTCCAACGCTTCACGATTCTCCGTGATTGCTTTCATCATCAACGCAGCATCCATCGCAAAATCACCACCACTACCCTGTTGAAGACCATACTCAATCCCAAGAGTTTCACCAAACTTGTTCTGGTATTTCTTGAAATATGCCTTGAATACCGCCGCTGGAACATTCTTCGGTTTGAACCCTTCTAGTATCGCCTGTTGATGCGAAAGGAAGAACGTAAGATCATCGTCCGACAAATCCGCCAAGAAGTTATCCGCCACAAACGAGTTCATAATCCCTGTCGACACAAGAGATTCCTTGATAAGTTGCTTACGACCCTCCATAGAAGACCCCCTTTCGGTGGGATTCTCCGTTGCCTTAGGAATCGCCGCCGTGCCAGTCGCTTTATAGATCTCGTTGGCGTTATAGTTCTTCTGAATATTACTCGCTTCCAACCGTAAGGAGTTCATATACGCCTGACGCTGTGCCTGTGCTTGGCGTTTGTTTCGTTGAGGAGTTCCTGCCGACATACACTACGTAGACAAAAGAAATATACGATTTTAGACATAAAGGGGACTCTCCTTGTGCCATTCCTCCTGCTCTGGGGTCATTAGAACTTGACGCTCCGTATTCAACTCTTTGATGAAGCATTCCTCCGGTTTGATGTCGTCAAACACCTTCAACTGACAGACCAAATTGAAATCGTCAATCAGTTTTTTCTCATCCGGAAGATCGTTGATGTATTGATTCAACTTAATGTTGAACTGCTTCTTCTTCGTGTTCGATAATTCCCTAAAATTAGTCAACGGCGACCAACCCAACGCATCGTTGATGATCACATTCAACCGCTGAGCGTGGGTATGGAAATCCTCTTGGGTAAACTTCATAGACTACTCCCTTATTTTAGTTTGTCCTTAATAACGAATTGGGTTTATTATTTAAACGTATACTATATTTATTAGTTAGAATGGCGTATACTGCCGTCAAACGATTCAT
>Ga0214921_10008899_pt1 | contig 12847 bp, 14 predicted proteins | sample LL1505_MetaG_FD_177992 | JGI IMG/M metagenome (GOLD analysis project Ga0214921, IMG submission 177992) | Freshwater microbial communities from Lake Lanier, Atlanta, Georgia, United States - LL-1505 | ecosystem: Environmental > Aquatic > Freshwater > Lake | place: USA: Georgia | collected... | reverse complement strand
CACAAGATACGCAGGATCTTCTAATCGACAATATTTATTTATATCAAATGTGACTGGTTTTAATATGTCTGTATTGAAATTAAGATCTAAAACAGAAATATTGGGTAATATTTCGGTTGTTTTTACACATAATGAGTATGTTGATGTTTTAATTTTTTTATATCGTGCTACTTGTATCAAAATGTTTTCATACTCAGGATATTTAAATTTATAAATTAATAAGTTAAATTCATCATGATTGTTAGTATAAAAAAGATTATTATCTTCTACTTCAAAAATTCCAGGAGCGATTTTAGTTTTAATTTTAGGTTGTAAACCTTGTATACGAACTTTTGAATATTCTTTTAAATGTTTCTCCGGTATAGGAAAATAATTCAATTCATAGTAATATTTGAACATTTTTTATTTTGATATATTCAAAAAAAAGATTATATATTTTGGTATCGATATTATAAATATCTTAATAATGAAGTTTATTATAATATTCTTTAATTAAATTCTAGCGAATCATAAGTTGAGTATATTTTATAAAAAATAATTACATATTTAAATAAGATCTTTAAAATAAGATCTTTAAAATAAGATCTTTAAAATAAGATTTTAGAAAATTCACCAATTAGTACGATCTTTTAAAACTTGTGCATAACTTGGAAGAAAACTTTCAAACTAACCGAGTGATGCGTCCATTTACATCCAAAAATTTAGCAAGAAACATAAGGTCAGAGAAACTAATTCTGCATAAACCATCTAATGATGTTTGAAATTGAAATTGGTCATCATCTTCAAATACATGGTTTCGCAAAAGTTCTAATACATCTGCTAATGACGCACTTGTTAGTAATGAATATAAAGATTGTACTACAGAATCATAAATAACTTTTTTAACAACAACTGCATTAAATTTTAGAATATAATTAACTAGTAAATTAGCTGATAAAGACCCAAAACTTCTTTGCTTTCTCCAGAAAGAATACTATCAAAATTTGTTACATTAAAAGGATCATTCATTTTTATTTAGTTTATTGAATAATGAACAATTTAAATTAATGAATACTATATTAAAAAAATATGTTATTTCCAATAAATTATTTCTTGATTCGAAATATTAAAAGAAATATTCTGCATAAATCCAAACATGATCACTTGGATAATTAGCATTTGGTAAGAAATTATTATTATTGTCAGACGAATAATTTAATTTTAGAACAGGTAGAATCGCATTTAATTTAAATTCATAACTTGCATAGATATGATCAATAATTTGATACTTAATTGTGTCTGTTCGTTTTTTATATGTTGTATAATGGTCAGGTTGATTTTTATAAGCAGAAGTTGCAATTGAATCCATATATTGAATTGCTGGTTTACCAGGTTCTTCATTGAAATCACCAGCTACAATGAATGGAAGATTATAACTATATAATTCTTTATTTAGTTCCATTATTTGAGCCATTCTAATAGTTTGAAATTTCCATTCATATAAATTAAAATCATTACTGGATAAAAGTTTTTTCTCTTCAAATTCTGACGATTTTAAATGAATTCCTGCAACTATAAAATGTTTATTATCAATTGCTAATTGGGCAATACATGCAACTTGTGAGCCATTTGTAAAATTTAATTTATAAGATTTAATAATTTTAATAGTTTTTCGAACAAAAATAGCTACACCATCTAAATGTTCTCCTTGTTTTTGAGCAAACAAACCATCATAATTATTTTTAAGATGGTTACTAATTTCCTCAAATTTGTCGCATTCTTGAAGAACAATAATATCAGGGAATCTTTCTTGTATTATTGATAATATCATTGGTTTTCTATGTTCCCAAGTAAGATATTTTGATTCAACTAATGGAAAATTATTTGCTAATGAATTTGCTAATGAATTTGCTAATGAATTTGCTAATGAATTTGCTAATGAATTTGCTAATGAATTTGCTAACATATTAAATGATAATATGGATAATTTATTTGCAAAGTATTTTAATTCCCGTTCGTTCATTTTTACAAGTTCAAATGAATTAATTTTAATGTATTATACTAATAATGATTACCAAAAAAAATCAAATTTAAGAGTTTAGACTAATTGATTACTTAATATTATTCTTCATCAGTTTCATCGTTGTCAGCTTTATTTTTAGCTAATGAAAATGTTGGAATAGTTTCAGATGTTGATGAATGTGGTATATTTGGTATCATAACAGGAGATTTTTTATATGATGGTGAGTATGTTGAAATTAAATCACGGACATCAGGTTTTAATTTCGGAACTAATTTTTTATTATAATGTTCAAGTGAATCGATAATTTTATGGTATTGTACTGCAATATATTGTTCACAAATAAATCGTAACTGAGCATTTATTTTTTGATCATCAACATAAGTATCTCGCAAATTATTAATACCAACAATTGAGTTAGCTAATTCAGTAGCAATCGCATTCAAATCTTCAGCTTTATCTTTAATATCTTCACAGTTAATAGCAATACAGTTTATCATATCATTTGATGTTTGTAAAACATGATCAAAGAAATGATTTAATCGTTCAATAGTTTTTTCCCTACCATCTCCATTTTTCCATCGTTTAAACCATTCAATCCATCCATTTTGATAAATTTCAATATCATTTGCCGTCAAATTAAGCTTCCCATTTTTAGGTATTCTGCTTAATGTTTCTAACTTAATAATTAAATCTCTTTTAGTATGATTCATTATTACAAATTTATATTTAAATAACCCTATATAATTATCGATATTCAAAATTTCAAAGTTTGAAAAATTATTAATAGAATATCTAGAATAAGATATCTGTTTGTAAATATTGCAATATAACAATAAAATTAGTACAAAAGCCTAATACATGAATATAATGAATTGTAAATATTGCAATCAAACAATTCAAACAGAACCTATTCAGGTTTATAACCAAAATAATAAATCAATTATTACTATTCCAACATGTATTTCAAAAAAATGTATTGCTCAATTTTCTTTTGATTCATGTAAAGATTTGATGGAAATATCAAGTAAAGAAATTAGAAAATTTTTATTAGAATTAGCTAAATCTGCTTCAACTGCTCCTGATAGATATGATCCACTTCCCATTGGTTATTTACCTGAACATTTAAATGAAGGTGCGTCAAATCAATTTATGAATTATTTACAACTATCTCTTGGTAATGTGAATTTGGTTGAGGATGATTTCTTTGTTGATGAAAAAACCGGTTTCAAAAGTTATACTTTTGATTATTCTAACGATCCTTGGGATAATTTCACATATTTATTTCATGGTTCTCCTTTTCATAATTGGCACAGCATCATAAGAAATGGACTTAAAAATTATAGTGGTACTAATAAAATGACTACAGGAGCTGTTTGGGGTCCGGGTATTTATTTCTCTGATGATTTAAGTGTTAGCTTTGAATATGCAGGAGGTAGATCTGGACATGGTAAATATGCAATTGGTGTATTTGAAGTTAAAAAACCAACTGAAACGCAAATTGCTGGTATGCAACAATATATTCCAAAAAGTTCGATTAAATTATCTGAAAATGCAATACAATTTGATGATTCTATTCGTCAATATTATAGGAGATCCCATAGTATTTTTGTTGTTCCTTATGAAGAAAATGTTCGTATCAAATATCTCGTAATTATTCCTAATATGGAAAATCTTCAAAGTTTTAGTAGTATGCTTATTAAGAGTTTTATTGATCGATTACGTAGTAAACAATCAGCTCAACCTCGTATGAATGCATTATCATTAAAACGTATTATGCGTGAACGCAAATCTATTAATGAATTAATTCCAGAAATCGAAATTAAAGAATTTGCCGAAAATTGTATTACTCATTGGAATTGTGTATATCACGATGGATTAATTGAAAAGGAAAATAATCATAAACGTTTCGAATTTGATGTAAGATTTCCATTTAATTATCCAATAGTTCCACCTGATATTATTGTTAAAGGTTTTGAAAATCATCCAAATATTTATGAAAATCATGTTTGTATGGATGTCCTTTATAATTGGAAATTAAATAATAAATTAGAATACGTTTTACTGACTTTTGTTCATGAAATTTTATTAAAAGGAACAAAAACAATTACTAAAATTAATGAACAAAAATCTAACGGACAAAGCAAAAACTTACCAAATGGAAATGATAGTATGTTAAAGGAATTTTTTGATAAAAAAATGACCGAAATGAGTAAACAAATTGAATCAGTAATTATCAGTAATCCTCTACCAGATAACATGAATACTTCTACATCTTTATTATCTGCTTCATGGTGTTCAATTAAAAATTCACTTGAATTAATTAGATATTTTGAAAACAATAAAGCGTAAATTAAAAATTTGTGCTTAAATTTGATTTTTTTGTATTACATATATACAACATTAAAAATGTCTGATAAAGATGAGAGTAAATATAAATGTCCTGCATGTGACCAATGTTTTGACTATCATGAATTATTGATTTCTCATATTCAATTACATTGTAATAAAGATTTATTACTTTGTCATATTTGTAATATGATTCTTGTAGATAATACATCATTAAATAGACATATGTCAACACACCAAAAGGAACTATTATTTAATTGTCAATTTTGCGAGAAAAAATTCTCTTCATATAAGAGTAGATGGTATCATTTAAAAAAAGACCATAAACAAGATCATCATTCTCGATCACATCTTAAATTAAAATCAAAGTATAATATATTAGAAAGTACTAATATTGCAAAAATATTATTAAAAGTAGTCAATAATAATTGACAAATTTGATTATTTTTTTATTAAGATATTTATAATATTATTTTCCAAAATATTGCTAAAAATGAGTTTAGTAGATAAAAGATATGATAGCGATGCTACTGATACTGATGATGATATTAGAAATAATGATAGTAATGTTAATATAAATAAATGCAATTGGTGTGATTTTAAATATTTAGAAAATAAAGAATATATTAAACATTTACAACAAATTCATCGGGATGATGAAAGATCTATGTGCTTAATATGTAATGAAAAATATTATATATATTATTTGAATGATCATATGTTAATTCACTCAAATATTGAGCCATATGAGTGTGAAAAATGCAAAAAGAAATTTAAAACAAAGCTATTTTATAATGCACATCTAAAATCGAGTAGTTGTTTTAATGAAATTAAATGTTCAATATGTGGAAAAGAATATAAAATATTAAGATCACTAAAAAATCATTTAAAAAAACATACACCGCAATATAATCTTAAATGTCAATATTGTGAATTAAAATTCAAAACATATATGAATAGATATTATCATTACATGATTGTCCACAAATCCCAGCATATATATAAGCATCGTAGTTTGATTCGAACTAAAAGAACAAATTTGAATAAAGTTTAATTAAATTTGAATAAAGTTTGAATAAAGTTTAATTAAATTTGAATAAAATTTAATTAAATACTCATTAACGCCAAACAATAATGTCTACAAATGCACTTTTTTATAATTTAGAATCAGGATGTTATGCGATGCTAATTCCAAATTTTATTAAAGACCCAAATGGATTATATTTGGATATCATGGAATCAATTGATTTTGAATCGAAATATTTTAAAATTTATGGAAAAACTATTCCATTACCTAGATTAACTTCATATCATTCATCAAATGGACGATCATACAAATATTCAGGAATAAACAACCAACCTAAAGATATGTTGGTTTGGATGAATAAATTATGTGAAGATTTTAAAGAAATTTCTAAAGTATTGGTTTGTCCATCAGAAACCAAGATAGAAAATAATCTTCCAAATAGTTGTTTAGTTAATTATTATAGAAATGGTGATGATTATATTGGATGGCATTCAGACGATGAACAAAAATCATATATTTCAAATCCAATTTATAGTGTTTCTCTAGGTGATGAAAGAATATTTCAATTAAAAAATAAAACAACTGGTGTTATTACTGATATAAAACTAAATAATGGATCATTATTAGTTATGTACGGAGATCAACTACAGGTTAAATATCAGCATAGAGTTCCTAAGACAAAAAGTGAAGAGGGAAGATTAAATTTAACTTTTAGATTTCATGATTAATTTGTGGGAATAATTGATAATCTTATAATATAAAAATCTTATAATATAAAAATATTATAATGTAAAAATATTATATTGTAATAATTGCTTTTCCACCATTAAATTGAGATATGTCCATAGATTTTAATCTTACAAGTTTTCCATTTAAATAAAGTTCAATATTTGAACCATTAATACGATCTGGACAACAATCACCTCGATTATAAATAACAACTTTTGCTATTTTTTTTGGTGAATCGAGTTCTGCAGACATCCAAGGATTAGCGTCGCTACCTGATGGATGCCATACATGTGGATAATTAGTAAAATAGATATTTGTATCAAAAGCATTATCAGGTGTTGTATATGGCATTAATTTAGAACTTGATTGAATATTTTTATAATTACCGTATTGAAGTTGGTTACCTGCATCATCGTAAAGTAATACTTGTGCTATTGTTAAAAGTGGTTTTCCCTTAATCATAATTTTATCAGTCATTACAGGTCCATCAGCAAATATTGATGCTACTGATTCTGAAATAGTTAAAGTTGGTGGTTTAAATGACACCCAACCTTCTACTTTTTTAATTAAGGTTTGATAGCCGATTACGGCTAAAATCAAAATTATTATAATAATGTAAATCATTTTTGCATATAAAATATGTTTATATTTATATAAATATAGTTTAGTATATATTAGAAAAGATAGTTTACTATCATATTTATAAATAAATTGTCAGTAATAACATCCAAACGAAGATGACATCACCATATGCGACTGTAATTAAAGGTGGTCCTCCATATCTTGGAAGATGGTCTTATAATTTTAAATGTCCAACAGGTAGTTATGTTACAAAATTTAATGGTCTATCAGGTGGTCAAGTTGATAGAATAGGTATTGAATGTTCAGATGGAGAAACAATTTTTGCAGATGGTGGAATGGGAGGTAACGCATTTCAGATAGATAGTCAGAATAAAGGTTTTCAATCTGTAATGGGAACTGGATTTAATGGAGGTAATGAATATCAAAGTTTTAATGGTTTTGGAAGAACCTCTGATAATAGTCCTTATCCTGCTGATGTTTATCAATATCGATGTCCACTTGATCAATATATTACTGGTATCGATGGAACAATTGAAAGCAGTTTAGTGAAAACTTTAAATGTAACTTGTGATAATAAATCTGATTATTGTGTTAAAAATTTAGATTCTCCTTACTGTAAATGGCTTATGCCACAATTAAAATTCAGCAGTTCTGCAAAAGATAAAGCAACATATCATAATATATTAAATCAAGCATGTGCTATTAATATGAGTGATACTTGTCGAAGTAATCAAACTGATCTTGAAACGTCAATGGTTGCAAATTGGTGTAAAACTCATATGGATGATGATTTTTGTTCATGTTATGCTACACCACCTGATTTTATTAGAAAAAAAGCTCCTGAAGTTTCGGGGCTTCCACAATGTTGGAATCAAACATGTTCATTAAAAGGTTTTAAACCAATTACAACTCAATCTTGTCCATCTATTACAATCTGTCGTCAAGAAATTACAACAGAGGGTGATAATAATTTATCAAGTAATGTTGAAGTTAAACAAGATTGTAACCCTACCGTAGTTATTGGAACAACTGGCGGTGTTCCATCAAAAAATCCAGATATGACAACTGTTACCAATAGTACTCAAAAACCAATTGATGAAGAACCCTCATCGGTATCATGGTGGTCAAATAAATATGTTTTATATTTTATAATATTTTTAATTCTAATATTTGTTATAATAATGTTTTGGGATGATGATGAACCAGTTAATCTTACAAAGTTAAAGTAGAATATTAAATATCATTTTATTATAATATTTTTACATTATAATATTTTTACATTATAAGATTTTAATTATTCATTATATACTTTTAATTTATCAATTATAAATCAATGAATATGAGTTCATCTGTAGTTATTGTACCACCTGTTATGTATGTTCCAGCATATGGTGGTACATTTTCAAATGGTATAATTAAAGGTTATGGATCAATTCGTGATAATATTAACAAAAAAATACAAACTGGTTATTTTAATAATGGAGTTTTAACAGATGCTCCAATTATATCAACTTATATTGAATGGACAACAGCACCTGAACAAGTATTAATGGTTTTAGGAAATTTTTCAGATGGTAAAGCAAATGGTATTATGTATAAATATCAATCGACAGGATCAATTTATTGTACAATTGGAGACAATAAATCAAATAAAATTGCAAGATCTCGTTATACGTTGGCAAACAAAGACAAACAAGAATGCAAAAATGGTGATGTTATTAGTTCTACATCAATGGGAACTGTAACAATTGCAATGGATTGGGTAAATAATAATTTATTAAATGTTTTTGATTTAGGAAATGTTAGTTTAGATGTTGGTTATGAAGTAGATAATGCAGTACGTGCTGATTCAATTAAATTAGTATCAAGTAATAAAAGTTCATTTACTAATTCGATTTATAACTGATTGACTAATTAGCTAAATGATCATAATATTGCAATTGATGCAATTCACCATAGATCCAGTTATTTTGGTTGTTTTGACAAATTCGATAAATATATAGTTCATCTAAATGTTCTAATAAAATTTGTCCAAAGAATGCGACAAAATCTTTAATATTTTCTAAATTAATTGATGGATCAGTTACTGTAATATGATCTGCAAATTTGATATTCATTTAAATAAATATTTATCTATCAATAATAGGAATTTATCAATAAGAATTAGTTTATAGTAGTGAATGAATTAAAATCAATTTTATAAAATAAAGCAAAATAGGATGAGTTTTGAAATTTTGGAATATCCAATTAAGACATGGATTTTAGAATTAATCGATGATGAAAAAATTAAATCAGATATTTTTGATTTGCTTGGAGAACCTGATGTAATGTTAAAATATCCTAGTATGATTCTTTATGATATTGATAATCTTGCTGATCACAAAAAACATGACTTAGTAGTAAGAATTGATAAAATTCAACGCTCAGATGATTATTTATTAGATTTGAAAAATTTCTCTAGCTGTAGAAAAGTATGTGATCAATTAATTGGTATTTTAAATGATAGTAATATTGTTCTACAAATGATTGTTAAAACTATTGATAAGAAATGGATTGAAATGTTTGAATTTGATAAATTATATATTACTTTAATGAATGGAATGAAATTAAAATTATCATATGATGGTTCTGATAAAATAATTGAGAAAAAAATATCATCCCTCTATATGTTGGGATTTAAATCTGAAATTGAATACGCTGGTGGTAATAACGATGATAATGAGAATAATGAAAGTGATAACGAAGTTAATGATGAAGAAATGATTAAACAAATTTTAAGTGAAATTGTTGCTGAAAGAAAATTACAATGATTGTAGCATATCATATAAATTCTGATATTCGGGTGGATTACTATCCCAAATAAATTGAATAAATTCTGGATCTGAAATTGACGATAAATACATCTGTTGCCCAAGACCTACTACGTGATATGTAAAATTTTTAATTTGCGTTGCTGATGCTTTACTCAGCCAACCATATTTTTTTAAATTATCTTCAATATGTGATGCATATGTATCTATATGTTGTTTTAAATAAGCAATTTCTTGGGTTTTAAGATTTCGTTGAATATGATGAAGTTTAGCTTCTCCATCGGATTTATTACGCCAACCTAATAAACCAATAATTTTCCAAAATTGTTCTTCATTACACGAAGAATTTTTTTGATCAGATACAACTGATTGATCATTATTGTTTGATGATGGTTGTAGTACTGATTGAGTTACTTTATTTATTTTTAAACCAAAGATTTGTGAATGACGTTTATTAATATCATCATCATTATCATCATCATTATCATCATTATCATTAATTTTGCAATCATTTAACTTATTTTCAATATCATTTTGATTATAATTTGATTGAGATAATTGTGTTTCAATCAGTTCATCTTTTTTATCTTCTCTTTTAATATAAGCGAAGTATGATTTTGGAATTAAACGTTCAAATGTTGTCATTTTCAATTTAAATTGTTGGTTGTTATGTTGATATAGTTTTCTATTTTCAAATTTGAATAATTTGGTTTATATTAAACCTTTAATTCTAAAATGTCAATATTTGCAATTTTACAACAAATGGAATTCTGCAAATCCCAGGTGCAGAAATATAGTGATATGTATGAGAAACTTTTAAGTGATTATAGATGTTTATCTTCAATGGAACAATATTCTGGATTAGTTATAAATGATATTCCAAAACAAATTTCAGTTTCAGAACCTCAAAAAACTAAATCAACAACTAAAAGATTATCAAATCTTATGTCTAGAATTCAAGAAAATGATAATGATGATGATTCATCAGATGATGATAATGATAATGATAATGATTCATCAGATGATGAAAATGATCTTGTTAAACAAACACTTGATTTAATCAATAATGATGATGATGATGTTAAATTAGAAATTCAACCTAGGTCTTCTAAAACTGTAGAAATTGCACGTGAAAAATCTTTAGATCTTAAACATGATGCTTTGATCGAAGAATTGGAAAATCTAGATAAAACTGATCAAACTAATAAAAACATTCCAGAACTTGGTCCTGATAAACTTAGAAATGATATCAAAGCTGGAATGAAAACTGAAGGTAAAGAATTTGAACGTATAGAAAAGAAAAAATATAATGCACGCGCTGGTATTGAAGCTCATGAAGCAAGACAAGCTAAAATTTGGGCTCGTGAGAAAGAATTAATTGCTCAAGGTTTATCACATGAAGAAGCTAGAAAAAGAACTCGTGAAGAATTATATCCTGAAGCAATTCCATCTAATGAAAGGCTTGGAGATCCAAAAATCAATGTTTTTGTAGAAGATGGATATGGCAGATTAAGACAAAAACAAATGAATTTACTTGCTTGGAATGAAAATGATTTTGAAGATGATAACCCTGAATTAACTAAACATATTGAAGAAACACAAGGAAAACATCATACAGATTTCCAAGAGACTGTGTCAGATAGATCACAAAATATGCCTAATATGGATTTACCTGTAATTGATGAAGAAAAACCTAGTAATAATGAGACTAATGATCAATCACTTGATGATAAAATCAAACAACTTTTACAAGACGATCAAGATGATGATGTTGTTTCAGAAGAAGTTTTGAATAAAACTGATTGAAATTATTCATAAATTATGTTTGTTTGAATAAAACTGATTGAAATTATTCATAAATTATGTTTGTTTGAATAAAACTGATTGAAATTATTCATAAATTATGTTTGTTTGAATAAAACTGATTAGTTTGAATTTTATATATAAGTTGATAGATCAAAATTGAATTATTTTTTATTAGTATTCCTATTAAATATATACATTGTTAGTTTATAAAGACCAAAATGTCTAATGAACGATTTTTCGTTAAACGTTTAACTACTACTGCAACATTACCTAAACGTGGTAGTGCTCAAGCTGCAGGATATGATTTATGTGCAGATTTACCTGAAATTAAAACTGTTATAATTCCAGCATGTTATTATTCACGTGACAAAGTTTATGAAAATCCATTTGATTTGTCCAAAGAAGCATTAATTGTTGAACGAGTTTCAACAGGTTCTTATCTTGTTTCAACAGGTCTGGCAGTAAAAATTCCAGAAGGATATTATGGACGTGTTGCTAGTCGTAGTGGATTAGCAGTTAAATCTTGTCTTGAAGTAGGTGCCGGTGTAATTGATTCTGATTATCGTGGAGAAGTTAAAGTGTTAGTTAGAAATTTGGGTGGAAAACCTTTTCAACTTAATCACGGTGATAGAATTGCACAACTAATTATTGAAAAAATCACAACACCAGATATTGAAGAAGTAGATGATCTTGATGTTACCGAACGAGGTACAGCAGGATTTGGTTCAACTGGTGTAAATTCTGATATTAAAACTTTAGATGTAGCTATTAAACAAATGTGTTTAGAACCTAAACTTTCTAATAATCTAGCCGTTTTATCATTTGCATGTACGAAATGTAAAGAATTACTTCCTCAATTTCCACATGATGGATTGATGCACAAAATTACTTGCACAAATTGCCATGAAGTCAATTATTTATCATTCAATCCATCTTTTAACAATCCTATTAAGTTCGTTAGAGTACCTGATAGTGTGATGGATTACCCTAAATAAAATTAATGATTTCAATGAATTTCAGACAAAAATTATTATTTTTTTATCTTTTTAAATTTCATAGATTTAGAAATCTACGAAATTTAAAAAGATTTAAATATTAAAAATGAATTTATTTATGCATTTTATTCGATATTTATCTATCTGGAATATTATTTTAATTTATCTAAAGTTAATAATTAAATCCTAATCCAAGATGTTAAAGTTCTCTTTACCGAAAGCACTTTCTAAGTCTGCGCCAGATACACCACTCGAAAAGAATGCAGTTTATCAATATTTAACCGAACTAGACCAGAAACTTCGTACTGCTAAAGATAGTATGGAACCATATTTTAAGCGATACGAACGATCTGGGGGTAAAAATATTTTTAAAACTGCAACTTCTAATTTTGAATCATTTAAATTTACACGCAACCAAATTGCTCAAAATCGTAATACTCCAAGTGTTAGTAATGCATGGATTAAAGCTTATGAACTTATTAGTGAATTTGAATTAATTCCTGAATTACATACATTGCACGAAGAAAAACGAACATCCTGGAACCATTTT
>Ga0214921_10008898_pt1 | contig 12850 bp, 11 predicted proteins | sample LL1505_MetaG_FD_177992 | JGI IMG/M metagenome (GOLD analysis project Ga0214921, IMG submission 177992) | Freshwater microbial communities from Lake Lanier, Atlanta, Georgia, United States - LL-1505 | ecosystem: Environmental > Aquatic > Freshwater > Lake | place: USA: Georgia | collected... | reverse complement strand
CAGTATAATCCATGTAATTCATAAACATATCACCATTGGTAGTGTTATTGCAAGTTTTACGAGGGAAGGTAGGGCAGCCATAATTTGACGTTTGTTGAGTTGGAGTATCGCCGACTAAATCACTTCCGCAATTGGCATCACCCCAAATATGACGAAGGTTTAACCAATGTCCAACTTCATGAGTTGCTGTTCTTCCTAAGTTATAAGAAGTTGTTGTTCCTGGAGATGAAATACTTCCAATGGTTGAGTATAATAATACAACACCATCAGTGGAAGCGGTTCCTCCTGGAAATTGAGCATAGCCTAAAAGTCCACTACCTAAATTACAGCTCCAAATATTCAAATAACTACCAGAAGGCCATGCATTATCACCGCCTGTAGAAGAAGATTTTACTTTATCATCAGAACCGAAAGAAGTTGTGGTCGTTGATTTATGAATTATTCCATTTGTAGCAACTCCATTGGCATCTCTTTGAGCTAAACAAAATTGAATATTTGTATTCGCCGCTAATCCTTTAAATACAGAAGGGATTTTTGTAGTATCACTATTTAATTTCGCATAATCAAGATTTAGTTGATTAAGTTGAGCAATGCATTGCGCATCAGAAATATTTTGTGCAGTTGTATTATATAGAACATGAAATACAACGGGAATAACAACAGTAGTTGCAGCGGCGAATGATGATGAAGCAGTTCTACTTGAGATAAAACTATTCGTTTGCTGTTCAATTTGATTCATTCTATTGACAATACTAGGATCTTTTGAAATCTGATCTGACAAATGACTCATGGTTCCACAATTTCTTTTAATGATGGTTTGTCCAGATACATTAATGTTCAAAAAACAAAAAGTGATGGCAATTGCGGTTGTTATTTTTTTCATACAATAAAATATAATAGATAAGCATGTAAAGTAGTTATTTTTTGGTTTTTTGAATTGAAAATTTTCACAAAAATTTTATTTTATATTGATTATCCCTACTTTGCATACATGATTCGTCAGGTAGAAGCTTTGTTAAAAAAAGATATATTATTAGAATTCAGACAGAAACATACGTTTTATGGAATTCTATTATATGTAGCTGCTACTATTTTTGTAATTTATCTATCATTACCTGAAAGTCCTGATGCACAAATATGGAATAGCTTGTTTTGGGTGATTCAGTTATTTGTTTGTGTAAATGCCGTTGCTAAAAGCTTTTTACAGGAAAGTAAAGGAAGAATGTTATACTTCTATACGATCACTTCCCCCATAGAATTTATCATTGGAAAGTTAGTGTTTAATACACTACTGATGTTACTCATGAGTTTGATTAGCTTAAGCTTGTTCTTACTTTTTTTAGGCAATCCTACCATTAACATTTTACAATTTGTTGGAATTTCATTACTTGGAGGTATTGGAATTAGTTTAGTATTTACATTAATGAGTGCTATTGCAGCAAAAGCACAACAAAATGCGGCTTTAATAGCCATCTTAGGATTTCCTGTAATATTACCTCAATTAATGTTGTTGATGAAATTAAGCAAAGCTGCATTTGCGGAGGTTTTTAGAGATGGGGCGTTGTTTCAACTAGTTGGACTGACCTTATTAATGGATTTATTCGTAATTGTGTTATCTGTTGTATTATTCCCATATTTATGGAAAGATTAAAAGATTATTTATTAAAGTATCTTATATATTCCCATAACTTTGCGCCACTTAATTAAATACCTTATTTAGTGAAGAAAAATTGGTGGAAAATATTATCCTTTTTATTGCTGGTATATACAATTATTGCTGGTTTTCTTTTAGATGTTCCTCAACTGCCAATTTTAAATGAAACTATAAGAAATTTATACTTTCATGTATGCATGTGGTTTGGCATGATGATATTATTTACAATCAGTTTTGTATATAGTATTAAATATTTACGAGGATTTAATTATCGTAATGATATTTTTGCCACAAACTTTGCCGCGGTTGGTTCTTTATTTGGCATATTGGGCTATTTAACTGGTGTGCTTTGGGTAAATGTTACTTGGATTACAGATCAAAATCAATCACTTGGAAGTGTTTTAAAAGAGCCTAAATTAATTGGAGCTGCCATTGCTTTATTAATTTATGGAGCTTATTTTGTGTTGAGGGGTTCCTTTAATGATATGGATAAAAGGGCTCGCATCAGTGCCGTATATAATATTTTTGCCTTCGCCATGTTGTTCCCTAGTATTTGGATTATTCCAAGAATAGTTGGAAGCTTACATCCAGGATCGCCAGGTAGTGATAGTGGTAATCCAGCTTTGGATAAAAAGGATTTAGATGATGCAATGAGGATGGTTTTTTATCCGGCTGTAATTGGATGGACATTATTGGGTGTATGGATTGCAACAATAAAAATAAGAATAGATATCATAAAGAATAAAAACATCATCAATGAATAAATTATTTATTTTATTTTCTAGTTTATTTTTATCTCTGAGTGTGAATGCACAAAATAATGTAGAGATGGCGGATGTAATGCGTAGCAATGGAAAAATTTATACAGTGGTTGCTGTTTGTCTTACTATATTAATTGGTCTGTTCATTTATGTTTTCAGTATTGATAGAAAAGTAAGTCGACTTGAAAAAGAAAATTCAAATAAATAAAGATTGTTTAGTATTAAAAAATAAAAACCTACAATATGTCATCAAATCAACACTACAGCTTTTTTCAGAGTGTAGAAAAAAGTTTCGACAAAGCAGCCAAATTTACAAAATGGGATTTGGGAATCTTAGAACAAATAAAAGCTTGTAATAGCGTTTATCAAATGCGTTTCCCCGTAAAATTAGATAATGGAAAAATAGAAGTTATCGAAGCATATCGCGTTCAGCATAGCCAACATAAAACCCCTTGTAAAGGCGGAATTCGTTTCAGTGATGAAGTGAATCAAGATGAAGTAATGGCGTTGGCTTCTTTAATGACTTATAAATGTGCCATTGTAAATGTTCCATTCGGTGGAGGTAAAGGAGGTATTAAAATCAATCCTCGTAATTATTCAACTTATGAATTAGAAAAAATCACTCGTCGTTATACGGCTGAATTAGTTAAGAAAAATTTCATTGGACCCGGCATTGATGTTCCAGCACCTGATTATGGTACAGGTCCAAGAGAAATGTCATGGATTGTTGATACGTATGCTTCATTAAAACCAGGTGATATTGATGCTGCTGGCTGTGTTACTGGTAAGCCTGTAACTCAAGGTGGTGTTCGTGGTCGTACAGAAGCAACTGGTTTGGGTGTTTATTTTGGAATAAGAGAAGTGTGCAATATGCCAGATATCATGAAAAAGCAAGGGTTAAGTACAGGAATAAAAGACAAAACAGTAGTTGTACAAGGATTGGGAAATGTAGGATACCATTCTGCAAAATTTTTCAGAGAAGGGGGTGCAAAAGTTATTGCATTAGCTGAATTTGAAGGAGCAATATTTAATGCTGATGGTTTAAATGAAGAAGAAGTTTTTCAACACAGAAAGAAAACGGGTTCTATTTTAAATTTTCCTGGAGCAACCAACCTTACCAAAAACACTGATGCTCTTGAATTAGTATGTGATATATTAATTCCTGCTGCACTTGAAAATGTGATTAATGGAGAAAATGCACCGAGGGTAAAAGCAAAAATAATTGGAGAAGCGGCAAATGGTCCTTGTACACCAGAAGCTGATGAAATTTTTGTAAAAAAGGGTATATTATGTGTGCCAGATATGTATTTAAATGCTGGTGGCGTAACCGTAAGTTATTTTGAGTGGTTAAAAAATCTTAGCCACGTAAGATATGGTAGAATGGAAAAACGCTTTACTGAAAATCTAAACACTCATATCTTAAGTCAAATAGAAGAATTAACAGGAAAGCGTGTTGATGATATTGAAAGAAAATTCATCATGCATGGACCTGATGAACAAGATTTAGTTCATAGTGGATTAGAAGAAACAATGATTAGTGCTACCAGAGAAATAATGGATATATGGAGAGACAATCCTGAAATTCCAGATATGCGCACGGCCGCCTATGTTAGCTCAATAAACAAAGTGGCAACTAGCTATACCGAATTAGGCATTTTCCCATAACCTGATTTAACGTTCAAAAAAAGGCTGCAAATTTTGCAGCCTTTTTTTTATTTCCAATAATTTTTTTATTGTTTTTTTTCTGATTGTTTTGGAGCAGTATTTTGTTTATTACTTAATAACGCTGCTCTATAACTAGCTGCCTCTGCATCACTAGGATCTAATGAAATGGCTTTCTCTACATAACTCATTGCCATATTTTTGTCTTTTAAAATGTTTGCATAATAAGCAACAAAATATTTATAACTAGTCATCAATTGAGGTTTATATTTTAAAGTATCGACCAACCCTAGCTGTATTGTTTTTTCAAAAGCAGCATTTGCCATTCCTTTTTCCATGGTTGAATCAATTGCCCAAGAAGATTTACCAATCATATTGTAAGCATAAGGATCATCTATAAATTTTGAAGCGGATAAGGTAAATAAATCAATAGATTGCTGATAGGCTCCTCCTTTGTAATAATTTAATCCTGCTGTATTCATATCATATTTTGAAGGGCTCTTTTTTATCATTACAATTTTGTTGTACCAATCACCCACTTCTTTATACATTTTTTTACTTTCGTAATATTGAGCCGCTGTTTTTAAATATACCACCTTGTTTGATTCAAGCGAATCCATTGCAACTACTTTATCTATCATTAATCCAGCCTGCACCTCACTTCCTGGTATCTTAAATAAATTCTTGGCATACTCTATATATGCTGCGCTTGTTATTTTTTCTGGATTTTGACGCTTAAAATATTCATTATAATTTTCTACAACCTTTATGGAATCTTTTAATTGATTATATGCATTTGCTTTCAATCCAAATAAACTCGGATAAGGATTTTCCCCTTCTATGGCAATACACTCATTAGCTTTTGAAATTGCTTCTAAAAAAAGTCCTTGTGCGTATTTCAATGCAGCTTTATTATAACAACTTTTTACATCCTCATCAGCATTAGCAATCCACTTATCAAAATACTCCACCGCTTTAATAACATTCGTTTCATAGTAATAGGTAAATAAGTTTTCATACACTGGTCCATACAATGGATCATTAGCGATTGCCTTATTATAGTATTCCATAAAAATAGACTCCTGGCCTCTACCTTGTGATTGATAGATTTTTCCTATTCTATAATTTGCCCTTGCATAAGCAGGGTCAAGTAATAATGCCGATTGATATGCCGAAATAGCCATTCCACCGTCTCCAATTCTTCTGTATGCATCTCCAAGATTAACAAATACGTCAGGGTCATTGAATTTCTTTAATTGTGTGGCTTGTTTTAATTTTTCAACAGCAAATGCAGGATCACCATTTTTTCCATCAGGATTTCCGTTGGCAAATCCTATTGCATTCAAAACAGAAATATTTTTCCCTTGACTTAATGAAATAGCTGCTTCGAAATGATTGCGGGCATCTTGTATTTTCCCTTCTAAAAGTTCTATATGGCCAATTCCTGCCATAATTAAATTACTACTAGAACTATTAAGTGTTGTCTGATAAAGAGTTTTAGCAGCTGAAATATCTTTTGTACTTGCTTCTTCAAAACGTATCATTGATTGCCCTAGCCAATAAATGGCCTCATCATTTTTTGGGTCAGCAGACACTATTTTTTGAAAAACATCTTTTGCACTTTTATATTTTTCATAATAAATAAATTTCTTCCCCTGGTCTAAAGTTTGTCCATTCAGTTGAACAATTGACATTATTCCGATAATAACCCCAATTAAACCCTTATACTTATTCATCTTTATAAATTTAATGTATACTAATCTATGTAAAAATAAATAATACTAGTCTCATTATGCTATTATTCAATCAATGATTTTCTTAATTTTTTGGTAATGATTGATTTATTTCTACCTTTCTAGTATTAAAATCCATTATTGGGCCAAGAAAAGCCCTTCTAAAAATCAATTGCCCTCTTTCGAATTTCAAAAATGAAGTAAACCCTGTTCCAAGCCCATTATAGTTTTCTTTACAGATATAATGCAAGCCCCTAATTAATGGATATCTTCTAGTATTCAAATTTTCTTGCATTGGCTTAACATAAGGCTGATCTTCACAAACATCGCACCTTACATAGGCAAGTTTTACTGATCTTAATAATTTCACTTGCACACTGTCTTCTGGATTTCCTATCCAACTAATTCCAACAAATCCTATAGCATTTTCATGAGAAGAAACATATTCAATCACTTCCAAACTATTTTTAGTGGCCTTTACAATGGATGTATCAAATGCAGCCTCTCCTAAAATTTTTTCCTTTATATACCTCACAGTACTAGTTGCTTTTAAACCATCAAAAACGAAAACCTTATTGCTTTTTATTTTACCTTCTAACTGATTTTTTAAATTAAATAAAGTAAACAAACTATCTGGATTTTTTTTATTCAATATAATAGCAACTGCATCTGTAGCAATATTATTGCAAGCAGGATTGTATCCAATCGAATCAATCATAAAATGCTCTTCTTTGGTATTTAATCCACGCCCAACAATGATTACCCTATTTAAAGAGTCTTTAAAAAAATCTTTAAAACAATCTGATTCGGATTTGTAAGTAGCTATGATATGTGTATTGGGATAAGACAACTCGTACATTCTAATTTCCTGTTCTATTACAGGCTTGAATGATTGATCTACACTAATATAAATAGTACCGCTATTGGGCGTATCTCTCTTTGATTTATTCTTATTCTTACAGCCACATAAGAAAATGATAATTATCAATGATGATAATTTAATTATTGAATCAATCCTCATCTTTCTCTTAAATAATTTTTTTTATACCCGCGATAAATTCTAAAAATGCCATAAATAATACAAATGACTCCAAATGCTTTCATTGCAGGATCATCGAATCGAACCTGCAAATTGGCATTAAAGTATTTAATACAAATTAAAAATATACCCATTGAAAACCAAAGCAAGCCCATCCCATAATCCATTATACTCCTCATAAGAACAATTCCTCGTTCTCTCTTACTGAGTGATTCTTTCTCAAAATTTGACATAATTATAGAAAATTCAAGTGCAATTTAATAATAAAATAGCTGATAGTTCAAATCAATTAACCTCTTTATCTTTGTGATATGTTATCAATAAGCAATCGTGGGCAACAGATGCCTGCATCACCTATCAGAAAATTAGTTCCTTTTGCAGAAGATGCTAAAAAAAGGGGTATTAAAATATATCATTTAAATATTGGTCAGCCAGATATTGAAACGCCAAAAGCATGTTTAGATGCCGTTAGAAATGCCGATTTCAACATATTAGAATATAGTCATAGTGCAGGAAACGAGAGTTATAGAAAAAAACTGGTTGAATACTACGCTAAAAACAAAATCGACATCAACCACCATGAAATAATGATTACCACTGGTGGAAGTGAGGCTATTTTATTTGGATTCATGGCCTGTTTAGACAGTGGTGATGAAATAATAATTCCCGAACCTTTTTATGCTAACTATAATGGTTTTGCGATTCAGGCTGATGTGAAAGTTGTACCTATTGGAAGCAATATCGAATCAGGATTTTCACTTCCTCCTATTGAAGATTTTGAAAAAGCCATAACACCAAGAACAAAAGCTATCATGGTGTGTAACCCTAATAACCCTACAGGCTATTTGTACAGCAACAAAGAAATGGAAGTATTAAAGGAGATTGTAATCAAGCATAATTTATTCTTATTTGCAGATGAAGCATATAGGGAATTTTGTTATGAAGGCTCACATACAAGTGCTATGCATTTAAAAGGTGCGGAAAAAAATGTAATATTAATGGATACCATCAGCAAAAGATATAGCGCTTGTGGAGGAAGAATCGGTGCTTTTGTAACCAAAAATCAGGAAGTGTTTAATGCTGCTATGAAATTTGCTCAAGCTAGGTTGAGTCCGCCTTATTATGCTCAACTTTTAGGCGAAGCGGCAGTTGATTTGCCAGATAACTATTTTGATACAACGAAAGCAGAATATAAAACAAGAAGAGATGCTATCGTAAAAAGATTAAATGAAATGCCGGGTGTCTTTTGCCCAAATCCAGGAGGCGCTTTTTATGCGATGGCACGATTACCCATAGATGATTGTGATATTTTTTGTCAATGGTTATTAGAGTCCTTTTCGCACAATCAATCAACCATCATGCTTGCTCCTGCTACTGGATTTTATAGCACACCAGGACTTGGAAAAAACGAAGTTCGATTGGCCTATGTTTTAAATGTAGAGGCCATACATCAAGCAATGGATTGTTTGTCTGTAGCCTTACAGCAATACCCTGGAAGGAAATAAATTTACTTTACACCAGGTGGACAGTTTGCCCTTAAATAATTCGAATATAGAGTAGATAAATGTGCTGATGTGCCAACGCCTTCCCTGATGCTATGTGTGCGATTAGGATACTCCATGAATTGAAATTGTTTATTGTATTTTATCAACTCACTTAGCAAGGCTTCCGAATTACTATAGTGAACATTATCATCACCACTACCATGCACTAATAGTAAATTACCTTTCAAATTTTTAGCATAATTAATGGCCGATCCTTTAATATAATCTTCCATATTTTCTTGTGGTAAACCCATGTATCGTTCTGTATAAATATTGTCATAATACAATAAATTAGTTACAGGTGCAATAGAAATACCCGTTTGAAAAAGCTCAGGAAATTGAAATAATAAATGTAGTGTGGAAGAGCCCCCTCCGCTCCAACCCCAAACGGCAACACGTTCTTTATCAATGTATGGATACTCTAGTATTTTTTTTATACCCATTGCCATATCACGGATATTGATTTGTCCGTTTCGTCTGTATATAGATTTTCTCCAAGCAGCTCCCCTTAAAGAAGGTGTTCCTCTATTATCAATAGCGACCTGAATGTATCCATCATCACTCATGCTGCCATTATATAAAAAATTATCATGATTACCGTAAATATCTTCAACGGTGCTTGCTCCCGGTTCACCATACACGTAAAATACTAAAGGGTATTTTTTATTAGGATTGAAGTTTTTGGGTTTATTAATCCATGCGTCCAATAAAATATTATCAAAGGTTTGAACATTAATATATTCTACATGGATGGATGTATCAATATTTATATTTTTAGCAATACTTTTCTCCGAAGAAAATGGTCTTGCATCCGGAAGTGATATCCATTCAGAAACCTCAGGGGTATTGTAATTACTGAAAATGTGATGTGCTATTTTCGCATTAGGTGAAATAATATAATTGTGTGTTCCTTTTAATTTATTGGAACCGATTAATTCAGCAACTTCCTCTTTTCCTGATTTTGAATTATTGATATGAACCCTATATAAATATAATTGTGTTGCATTATTTGGAGAAGCAGTGAAATAAACATAATTATTAACTTCATCTATCGCTTTCAATTGTCCGATATCATAATCTCCTGGAGTGATTAGCGTAGTGCTTTTTCCATCTTTGCTGATTTTATAAATATGTCGCCACCCATCTTTTTCACTTATCCATAAAAAATCTTGTTTATTATTTATCCAATTCCAACCAATAGGATCTTCCGCATTTAAATCAACCCATGCATCATCGTTTTCAGCCCAAAATGATTTTGCATTACCATCGATAGTATTACAATATATCAATTTACTTTCTTGTTGTTTTCTATCCAATTGCTGAACGATCAATTCATTTGCATCACTCCATTCCATTCGTGGAAGATAATGCTGACGTGAATCTCCTTCAATTTTCATCCATTTTACCATACTATTAGCCAAAGAAACAACCCCAATTCTTACAGGTGAAGGTGATTCTCCTGCTTTTGGATATTCAACAGGAATTATTTTCGAATACACAGAATCCGTACTATTTAACATATAAAAATCGCGCGTTTTGGTAGCATCCACTTGCCAGAAAGCAATTTGCCGGCTATCCGCCGACCACCTGAATCCATCTCTACATCCAAATTCTTCTTCATACACCCAATCAAAAGTGCCATTGATTAATTTTCTGGTGCCATCCGTTGTAAGCTTATGAATGATTCCCGTATTTACATCCTCTGAAAAAATATTATGATCACTCACATACGCAACATTTTTAGAGTCTGGAGAAAATTTTGCAAACAAGAGAGATTGAGCACTCAGTCCTTTTCCTAATTGATGTAATTTATTTGTAACAAGATCTAACATCCAATAATCACCCCTAGTATTGTATCGCCAAACCTTGGCGCTGTTAACAAACAATAATAATTTATTATTATCAGCATTAAAACAAAAGGATTCTACTTCTAATGCTTTACTAGATTCCTTAGGAAAAAAAGATTCTTTCTTGACAATGACTTTTTGTTGATCATTTTTAGGGTCAACTTTTACTAGATTTCCCTCCTCTATTTTCATATATGCTGCACCATCTTTTGTCCAATTAATCGCTTTCTTTTGAGCAAAAGAAAACTGATTAAATGTTAGAAATAACAAAATAAAAAAATAGCTCTCCACACATTTCATATTGATAAATAATAATTTCTTCATGATAAATGATAATTTGAATTTAATTAAAAGCTAAAATAAGCAATAAGTAAATGAGAATTTCTTAAACTAGTACAAAAAGAAACTTAAATTTGTAATACGATAATCAATATGCAAAAAGAAAAGCTTCGTTTGGATAAATACCTTTGGTCAATCCGCATATTTAAAACTAGAACACTTGCATCAGCAGCCTGCGAAAAAGGTAAAGTTAAATATAAAGGAGAAAATGCTAAAGCCTCCAAAAATGTATCTATAGATGATGAATTCGAAATAAAAACAGTTCAAAAAAAATGGGTGATTAAAGTAAAGGAGTTATTATATAATAGAGTACAATATACTGAAGCATTAAATTATTATACAGACATTACTCCTTTGGAGGAAATGGAAAGAATTCAATTTGAATCGGCCACTTTTAACACAGGAAAAAGAATGAGTAAAATTGGTAGACCAACCAAAAAAAACAAAAGAGACTTGGATAATTTTTTAGAGCACTGAGTAATGAAATTAATAAATATTTTACCCCTTTAAAAAATAAAATTAATAAAGATGCATATCGACATAATTACTGTTGTGCCTGATTTATTAAATGGACCCTTTTCACATTCAATTATGAAACGGGCTCAAGACAAAGGATTGTTGTCAGTAAATGTTATAAACTTAAGAGAACATACAACCTATACAAGAGCACAGGTAGATGATTACCCTTTTGGAGGTGGCGCAGGTATGGTAATTATGATAGAGCCGTTAGTAAATGCAGTTGAATCATTAAAAAAAACAAAAGAATATGATGAGATCATTTTTTTAACTCCTGATGGACAGCCTTTTAATCAGAAAATGGCGAATACTTTATCACTTAAAAAAAACCTGCTCCTAATTTGTGGTCATTATAAAGGAATAGACCAACGATTCAGGGATCATTTTATAACCAAAGAAATTTCTATTGGAGATTATGTAATCAGTGGCGGCGAATTAGCTGCTGCAATAATTACTGATGCAATTGGTAGATTAATTCCAGGCGTATTAAATGATGAGACTTCCGCATTAAGCGATTCTTTTCAGGATAATTTATTAGCACCTCCCGTATACACAAGGCCAGAAGAATATAGAGGATGGAAGGTTCCAGAAATATTAATAAGTGGAAATCATAAATTAATCGAAGAATGGAGAATGAAACAATCACTTGAAAGAACCAAAGAAAGGAGACCTGATTTATTAGACTAATTTATTAAAGAAATCATCTCCATCATACAATTAGTAGGCAATAACTTGAGAATGATTACACATGAGGACATTTTTATCAACTTCGAAATAAAGATCAGTTTATTTAAATTTACATGATTAATTTTATATAGTTTTATTAAGAGAAGTGGAAATTAAATAATTACTTTAATTTTAGAAAATAAATATGCATTTATAGAGTCGGATATTCTTATTGAATAAATAATCATAGAGATGATCTCCCAATATAATGATTTACTTATTACATTTTTTTGTATGCAAAAATTTACTTTATGTATTACTTATACCGTTTAAAAATAAAAAATATTTAAAAGATTTTTATGAAGAATAAAAATATTTCAAAAGTTGAAGTGGTTAATAAAGAAATAAAAAATTCTACTTTTTTTAAGTTTATAAAAAACGAATCAAAATGGATTATTTATTTTACTGTTTTTTATTTTCTAGTTGGATGTATAATTAATTATTATTACCCTTTCATAGACAATACCTCAGATACAGGTGGTTACATTAGGTGGGCACAAGAAAATAAATATGGCGGCACTCGACCTTTGGGATATTCACATTTTATCGACTTTATACATCAAATAAATTACACTTCATCTTTTTTATTTTGGGCGCAACTATTTATTTTTTCGATTTCATCAATTATTAATTTTTATACTATACTATTTGTATTTGAAATTGAATCTAAAATTATAAAATGGACTTTATTTGCAAGTAATCTGTTTTTTATTACGGGTATTTATTCGACTAATATAGCAATGAGTGATAGTGTTTTTTTAGATTTATGTATTTTGCTAACTTCTTCAATATTACTCTTTATCAAAAAGCCTAATGCTTTTTTATTTATTTGCATTTCAATATTTTTATTATATAGTATTAAAATAAGACCAATTGCAGCTGTTTATCCAGCTTCGATGGTTATAATTTTTTTTATTTGCATCAAAAATAAATATCTGAAAGTTTTAAGTTCGGCATTGACAATTCTTTTTATTTTAATTTATGTCAATTATGTAAAAAATAGAACAGAAGAAGATCAAGACGTAAGAA
>Ga0214921_10008897_pt1 | contig 12855 bp, 11 predicted proteins | sample LL1505_MetaG_FD_177992 | JGI IMG/M metagenome (GOLD analysis project Ga0214921, IMG submission 177992) | Freshwater microbial communities from Lake Lanier, Atlanta, Georgia, United States - LL-1505 | ecosystem: Environmental > Aquatic > Freshwater > Lake | place: USA: Georgia | collected... | reverse complement strand
GTCAACCGAATCAACGCTTGCCCCAACACTTTACTAATGCAGCATTAATTACCAGCCTCGGTAATGGACCTGCCCAGCACGATTGGCTTTGCCGATAGTTTGAGTTCCATTAGTAACACTAGAGACTAATAATACCAGTTTTGTGTAATATCCTCAGACATTTTGATGTCTCCTCGCCACCCTCACAGGTGGCATTTTTTTGAGATTTTTTTGGCCTGCCCAGCACGATTCGAACGTGCGACCTACGCCTTAGAAGAATTTGTGGCTGCTGGAATATCTATGTATTTCAATGGCTTACAGCGTAAATATGGCACTATGTAATAAGCTGTGTAATAGATGGCGTCAGCACCGCAAACCCAAGTACCCAAACTCATCCAGAATCAACCCATGTTGCTGCAATGATTTACTATAGAAAAACTCTCTTTGGTCGTGGGCCTAAATTGACAGTAGTTCACAGCGAAGCTGAAGGAATTGGTTTCTAAATTTGAATGCTAATCTGATTTAGTAGAGATTAAAAAGGCATCCATTGGATGCCTTTTTAGTTTGCAGGATGAATGATTATTCCGCTTTAATATCGGCTGCCTGAATCACCTTACCCCATCGCTCTGTTTCTGATTTAATTCTTGCTTTAAATTCATCAATAGAGCCCCCAACTGTATCTGCGCCTACCTTAGTCATACGCTCACGAAATTCTGGGGTACTAATAATCTTGTTTGCCTCTGCATTAATCCTGTCCAAGATAGGTGTAGGAGTTCCAGCAGGAGCCAATAAAGCAAACCATCCTTGCGAGTCAAAGCCTTTCATTCCGGACTCATCTAAAGTCGCGATCTCTGGTGCCGAGGCGGTTCTCTTCAAGGTCGTTACTCCAAGCGCCTTGATTTTGCCTCCGTTAATTAATGGCAAAGCAGCAGGCAGGTTATCAAACATCATACTAATCTGGCCACCAACTAAATCTTGAAGAGCGGGCGCACTACCTTTGTAGGGCACATGAACAATATCAAGACCGTAAGTAGCTTTCATAGACTCTAATGCTAAATGGGGACTGCCACCAATACTTGATGATCCACCACTTAGCTTGCCTGGATTCGCTTTAGCATACGCAATGAGTTCTTGTACATTTTTTACAGGCAGTTTGTTATTTACTATCAAGACATTTGGCACAGAAGCAACCACAATAATTGGCGCTAAATCCTTTTGTGGATTAAATGGAGTGCTTTTAATAATTTGATGATTAATCGTTAAGGTCTGTGGCGAACCAATCACCAAGGTATAGCCATCTGGAGCTGCCCTAATTGCCTCACCAATACCGATATTGCCGCTAGCCCCTGGCTTATTTTCCACAATAAAGGTTTGTCCTAAGACATTTTGAAGCCTTTCAGCTATTGCCCTACCCACGATATCAGTAGCGCCCCCTGGTGGAAACGGAATAATGACTTTAACTGGCTTATTAGGATAGCCTTGGGCTAATGCTTGACCACCAAAAGTGAGCAGTACTGCGCCCAGCAAAGTAACTATGAAAGTTTTTCCCATCTCATCTCTCCATAAATTAATAAAATAACTAAGTACTCATTGCTTGACCACCATTGACATCTAACAATACACCTGTAATAAAACCACTTTGAGGGGAAGCTAAAAAAGCAATGGTATTCGCTATATCGTCGACCTCCCCATGCCTTCTTACGGGAATTTCATTTAAGACTTTTTGGCGCTGCTCATCTGATTGGCGTTCTTTCAATAAACCTTGCACTCTTGGTGTCATTACTGCACCAGGACAAATGGCATTACAAGTAATGCCTTGTGGCCCAAACTCTTGTGCTAACTGCAAGGTAAGCGCATGAATCGCTCCTTTAGCCGCAACATAGTTTGCGCCTGCAAATAAGCTGCCGTAGCGACCAGCCTTAGATCCTATATTAATAATTCGTCCATATTGCCGATCAATCATCAACGGAATCACTAATTGCGTAAGTTTGACTGTCAGCATTAAATTCAGATTAAATACCCTCTCCCAATCTTCTTTACTCTGTTTGAGAAAGTTAAATGGTGTGTGCAGAGAGCCTCCTGCATTATTAATTAAGACATCAATCTTTGACGATTGTTCGATGGTAGCGCTTAACGCCTGCTCTACCTCCCGCTCATTTGACAAGTCAACAGCTCTCGTCGAAATCGCTAAATTTTCAGATTTTGCATCACTCGAGAGCTCTGCTAAGGCTTGAGCATCTCGATCCCATACATGTACTGTTGCGCCGTGTCTAGCTAGATCAATCGCAATGCCACGGCCTAAACCGCTGGCTGCTGCTGTAATTAAAACTACTTGTTGATCAAAGCTATTTGTATCAGTCATATCGTTAACCCATCAAGGTTCCGCCATTAACATCCAAAATGTGTCCAGTAATGTATGAAGCGGATTCCGAACAAAGAAAGTATGCTGCTTCTGCAATTTCTGTAGGTAAACCCAATCTCTTTAATGGAATTTTTTCTGCTAGTCCCGCCCAAAGTTCTTTTGGAATCATCGTACCCTCAATTGATCCAGGTGCAAGACCATTGATTCGAATACCAAATGGCGCAAGCTCTATAGCAAGTGATTTAATGAGAGAGATCACACCAGCCTTTGAGGCGCAGTAATGTGCCTTTGTGCCTGCTGGATTTGGATCAAAACCTGCATAACCCACTTTACCTGCTCGTGAAGTGATTAGCAGGCCGGCACCTTGAGATTCTTGAAGGAAGGGTATTGAGGTCTTCATAACAATAAATGCGCCCGTTAAATTAATGTCCATCATTCTGCGCCAGGATTCAATGGATGTATCTTTAATGGAGGCTCGTGATTCCGTAATAGCAGCACTGTTTACTACAGCCTTAATAGGGCCAAGCGTTCTTGCTAGCTGCAGAGCACTCTCTATTTCTGCAGGATTTGTAATATCGCATGCCACCCGCTTAAATACACCATCTCCACTACCAGAGCTATTTTCTTCAGATTGAAATGCGCAATCCAGTCCAACCACCTGGTAGTACTGGCTAAATTGATTGGCAATGGCAAGCCCAATATTATTTGCAGCTCCAGTAATAACCGCGACTGGTTTCATACTAATAACATTCGCTTAATAATCTGAAGCAGGATGATGGCTTGCTGCTGGATCAATTGCTACATCAATCAGGCATGGGCCACTCATTTTTTCTGCTTCTTTCAAAGCCTCCAACATGTCCTGTGATCGCGTTACCTCGATAGCATGACATCCAATTCCTTTAGCAATCGTAGCAAAATTAGTTGGAGGATAATTGACACCGTAGGCCTCGCCCTTCATGTTGTCCCGCACCATTCCTAAACCACAATTATTAGCTACAACAACAGTAATGGGTGCATTCTCAGAAATAGCAGTTGATAAAGCCGCCACAGACATACCGGCACCACCATCGCCTGTTAAGGAGATCACGCGCTTATCAGGTCTACCAATTTTTGCACCCACTCCAGCTGGGATGGACCACCCCATTCCACCAATACCACCAGGCGCCAGCAACTGACCAGGAGTCCGAATCTTTAATGTTCCCGTAACCCAAATACGATTATTACCAGCATCAAGCGTTAGTAAATGGTCGGGAGTCAAATGCTGATCAAGTGCTCTAACAATATCGACGTTATGCACTGTTCCCTCTGCTGTCTTGTACTCATCAATAACGCCATAACGACTCTTGAGATTATTTTCTGCAATCCACTTTAAGCGCTCAAGTCGTTTGGATTCGCCAAGGTCAGAGCCCTGTAGCATCTCTAATGCATCACCTGCATCACCAGTGATAGAAAGTTTAACGGGATATACCCAACCACTATTACGTGGGTCAATATCAATTTGAACGAGTATTTGATTCTCTGGATTTAGGAATCCTGCCTCGCAAAAGCGCATGTAATCTGGTCCTAGACTAGCGCCTAAAGCTATGACTAAATCGGCATCTCGTAATGCATTGTTGGCAGCCTTACATCCCCAGGTACCCAACATGCCGACGCTAATAGGCGAAGATTCATCTACAACCCCTTTGCCGTTATAGCTCGTTGCAACCGCAAGAGCGCCCTTACCAGCTACTTTTGCCAATAAATCTCTCGTACGATCATTTTGTGCGCCCTGCCCCACAATTAATAGTGGACGCGAAGCTTTTTTAATCATTGCTGCTAACTCGTTTACGGCTTTTGCATCTGGCCGAGCTGGCGTGTATTGTAAATGTCCAGGTGAAGGATAAAGACTCACTCTTGGATTAATTTCAAAATCGCGCCGAATAATGCTGGACTTCAGCACAACAGCTGCTGGCCCGTAGCGGGGTAAGGTCGCATGCTTAAACGCCATTTGAACGCCATAAACCGCCTCATCAATTTCAGTTGCATAAGCACAAAACTTGGTCATGGTCCTCAAAACAGTTGCAGCATCGGCAGCACCATAATCACCAGTCATTGTTTGATAGACGCCACGCATAGCAAAACCGTCATAGCAAGATGTGTCAGTGAGAACCACCATTGGCGATCCAGCAAAGTAAGCCTCTAAAATTCCAAAAGCTCCAGTAGTGGTCAAGAATGGTCCCATACCCATCAGTACCGCTGGTGTGCCCGTTATCTTTCCGTAGGCCTGAGCCATGATGGAAGCATGTTGCTCACTGCGTGATAGCACTAATTTGATGTCTGCGCGAGCCTTATAAAAGTCATCGAGCATCCAAGTAATGCCTAAGCCAGGTAAGGTAAAAGCGTGTTTTGCCCCGCATTCCACGAGCGTTTTGACTATTTCATGCTTTGTTGTGGTCATTTCTCCAAATCCCTTTGATCAATTTGATTAAATCAGTATTTATGCAAACGATTGCAGTATCCTATCACCCGCAAAAGATTTATGCAAACGTTTGCAAAAAAGTAGGTCATCATGGTGTAATTAAGCATCAGATCCCAATATGAGCAAAAAAAATATCCCTACTCTGCATGATGTTGCTAAGGTAGCGGCAGTTTCGCCAGGAACGGTCTCTAGAGCGTTAACTCGTCCTGATTTGGTAGCGGAAAAGACTCGGGAACGAATACTAAAGTACGTTAAAAAACTACATTACCTACCAGACCCTGCGGGTAGAAACCTGAGGTCAAATAAACCCATCGTGGTTGGTGCAGTCATTCCGAAAAATGGCATCTCTACTTTTGCTAAGACCATCTCAGATCTCAACGATGCTCTTGAGCTGCAAAAAATTACACTCATTGTTTCTCAACCCGAGTACTCCTCTGCTAGCTCAGAGTCTGCAGCTTATCGACTTCTAGAACAGGGTGCCGATGCTTTAATTCTGCTGGGAGAAGATCATGATCAGGATCTATTTGATACCCTCGATCATCGAAATATTCCTCACTTACTTTTATGGACGACCACAGACCCCAAGGGGAAGTATTACGTCACAGTCAATCAGAGTCAGGCGGGGCAATTAGCTGCTAGACATTTACTCGATCTAGGACATAAATCGTTCGCTTATATTGGCGTCCCCCTTCTGCATAATGCGCGAGCAGCAGCCAGGCTAGCAGGAGTAAAAAAGGAATTGAAAGGTGCAGGGATTGCTATCGCTCCAACTGCCATTATCGAGGAGGATCACCGCTTTAGCTCTGGCCGAGCAGCTGTTGAAGCTGTACTAACTAAGCACCCTAAAACTACTGCCATCATCTGCACTAGCGATTACCATGCACTTGGTGTCCTTCGTGGTCTTCATGAAATTGGCAAGCGAGTACCTGCTGATATTTCTGTAGTCTCTTTTAATAACAATGATTTTGCTGCGTTTACCATTCCATCTATTACTTCTGTTGATTTAAAACAGCATGATGTTGGCATTTATGCAGCAGATTTAATTTATCAGCTCTTACATGGTGAAACAATAAAATCAATCAGCGTTAAACCCAAACTATGTATTCGTGAGAGCTCAGGTCCAGCAAAGGCAAAAAATATTCCTAAGCTGCTGATCTGAGTAGATTGACTGCTTCTTTAGCAATCATCAGACCATCAACAATTTTAGTAAATTCTGACCGTGTGGCGCCTTGAAACAAGCCTTTAACTAATTTTTATCGTACAGCCTACGAACAAACTGTGCAATCACTGTGCAATGGACTAAAGCAGCACTGTAGCTACTATATCCGCTTGAATTAGATGAGGTTTTTGGCCTGCCCAGCACGATTCGAACGTGCGACCTACGCCTTAGAAGCTGTAAAAATGAGCCGAAACAACAAGTTAAACAATGGTTTTAACCTGCTGACATTTGGTGTTCAGTACGCACCGAGAACCATGGTTCGGGGTGGAATGTGATGGATGTCGGGTGGCATTGGCAGGCGGTCGGATGTCTAATTTGTCGGGTTAACCGACATTTAAGAGCGTCCTTTTAAAGTGCACTCTTATTATTTGGTAGTTGCTTCACCAGGTGTCCAATCTGCTACCCACTCCCCATTGCGATAGATTTCATTTCCATCGTGTGGGGTAAATTCAATTAACACGTTTTTCTCTGGGAACTTGAGTATTTGATGACATGCTTTGGCAATGCGTCTAGCAAGTTGCAGGCGAAGCTCGTGGGGTCGACCACGACGGTACTCCACCATGACCATCATGATCGGCTCAAGAGCATCATCAGCTAAGTGAACTACATTACCGTCTCCCATTTCGATAATCCCCACATTGGGTCTCCACAGCTGGGTTTGCATAATTTCGGAATACGCAGCAATTAACTCACGAGCTAATTGCTCCTTAGCTTCTACTTGTATTTTTAAGGGAGTATTAACGCTAAGATATGGCATTCAATAAATTAATGTTCAGTTCTCATCGCAAGAATTCTTGGCAATGAAAATTCAATAAATTGTTCAAGAGGTTTTTTACTTTTGCTTGATTTCATTCTAATCAAGGCCCCTTCCCAAGCCTCCACAAGGAGATCTGCTAAAAGATTTTCAGTTTTATTGGGTTTAGCAGTTAGCCCCCGATCCCTAGCCAAAACTTTAGCGATTGTTTTCGCAAATACGTCCAGGGATTGATTAACTAAATTTCGGATCTCTACGCTTTTGTCCGACATTTCAAGGGAAAGATTTCCCAATAGACAACCCTTCCCAAAGTCCTGTTTTGTATAGTATTGAGTCAAAGACTTGAAATAGTGAGCAAGTCTTTCCTCGGCGGAGCCATCAAGCTCGTCAAAGCTTTTTTTCCATTGTTCAGAAGCAAAGCCACCATAGGCTTTAATAACCTCTAAGCCAAGATGCTCTTTACTTTGAAAAAAATGATAAAAACTGCCTTTAGGAACTTTGATTCGGTCAAGCAGATCTCTAAGACCAGTCGCTTGATAGCCGCTTCGATGCAAACAATTTAGGGCTTCTTTTAAAATTAATTCACGTTTATTTAGATTATCCATAATAAATTACTATTTTTTTCAAATTACTCCCGTAAAGATGTGATGAACATCTCTAAAAACTATTCATCTACTCCGCCAATAGATAGACGCTTTAGATGGAGATACTCTTCGATACCATATTTCGAACCTTCAGTACCAATCCCAGATTGCTTAGTTCCACCAAAGGGAGCAACTTCAGTAGCAAATACTCCTTTATTGATACCTACCACCCCAACCTCTAATTGTTCAGATACTCTAAACATTCGACCAATGTTTGTTGTATGCACATAGGCAGCAAGACCGTATTCGGTATCGTTGGCCATTTCAATAACCTCTTCCTCCGTTTTGAATTTGGCAATTGCTGCGATCGGCCCAAAGGTCTCTTCGTTATACAAACGCATCTGCTTGGTTAAGTTCAATAAAATTGTCGGCTCATAAAAATTGGCGCCCAAGGCATGCCGCTTGCCCCCAGTCAGCAGTTTTGCGCCATGAGTCAACGCATCTTTTACATGGGCCTCCATCTTGTCAATGGCATGCTGATCTATTAATGGTCCTTGCGTCACACCTTCTTCAAAACCGTTACCCACTTTAAGTGCCTGAACGGCCTCCAAGAAGTGTTCTAGAAACTGATCATAAATGGGTTCTTGTACATAAATACGATTAGCACACACACAGGTTTGTCCTGAGTTACGAAACTTACACGAAACAGCATCTTTTGCTGCCTTTTTAATATCAGCGTCATCAAAAACAATAAACGGAGAATTGCCGCCCAGTTCAAACGAAAGTTTTTTGATGGAATCGCTACTTTGTCGCATCAAAATCTTGCCAACCTCGGTCGATCCTGTAAATGTTATTTTGCGAACGATCCGATTGGTAGTTAACTCCATGCCAATGGGTTCAGGGTCGCCGGTCACGAGATTAAAAACACCCTTAGGTACCCCTGCTTCCTGAGCAAGCACTGCAAGTGCTATTGCAGAATAAGGTGTTTGTTCCGCAGGCTTTAAAACCACTGTGCAACCGGCTGCCAAAGCGGTAGCAGTCTTGCGCGTCACCATCGCACTAGGCATATTCCAGGGGGTAATAGCGCCACACACCCCGATCGACTCTTTAAGCACAAGGGTTCTAGAATCGCGTTGCGGCTGTGGAATCACATCGCCATAAATTCGTTTACCCTCTTCTGCATACCAATCAATAAAGCTGGCCGCGTATATAACCTCATTTTTGGCATCCCTGAATGGCCGACCTTGTTCCAAGGTCATGATAGTTGCCAAGTCATCTTGGTGTTCAAGGACTAACTCAAACCAGCGACGCAAAATAACACCGCGTTCACGAGCTGTTTTTTCTCGCCAGCTACGCCACGCACTTTTTGCAGCGAGGATAGCTCGCCTCGTCTCCTGAGCGCCCATATTCGGGATGATGCCAAGCACTTCACCGTTAGCAGGATTTAGAACGGCAAGAGTTTTCTTAGAATCCGATTGCGACCAAACACCATCAATCAGTCCCTCCTCACGAAAAAGAGATTGATTTTTTAAACGTTTCAACATGAAATGTTTACTCCAAAATTACTCCCTAATTTTTGCATCCGCAGCAATCTTGGTCCAATGGGCAAGTTCTTTACGAACTTGATCGGTAAATTGATCTGGTGAATTACCAACAGGGATTGCACCTTCGCTAGCTAATTTTTGCTTGACATCAGGCATCGCTAATATTTTTTGAATGTCGGCATTTAACTTTGCAATAATTGGCTGTGGAGTACCAGCGGGTGCAAAAACTCCATACCAAGAATCCGAGACAAAGTTATTGAGTCCCGCTTCGGTAAAGGTTGGGACCGACGATATTGCCTGATCACGTTGTGGTGCTGCAACCGCAATCGCACGCAAAGAACCAGAACGAAGGTGTTGAACAACGCTAGGAGCAAGTGTAAACATCATATCTACATGGCCACCAATCACATCGATTAATGCAGGGCCAGCACCTTTGTAGGGCACATGCGTAATATCGACCCCTGCCCGTAACTTAAACATCTCACCCGTCATGTGTGCAGAGCTACCAGTACCAAAAGAAGCGTAGCGCAGAGCCCCTGGCTTTTTATTAGCAAGATCAATGAGTTCTTTTAGGTTCTGTGCTGGTATATTAGGATTTATCACTAAAACAAATGGCGATGCTGCAAAATTACTCACGCTCGCAAAGTCTTTTAACGAGTCGTAAGGTAACTTTGAATTAATCGCTGGGTTCATAGTCTGCGTACCCGTGGTTCCAAACAACAATGTATACCCGTCAGCTGGGGACTTTGCGACCGATTGGGCTGCAATACCGCCTGCAGCGCCAGCACGGTTTTCAATAATGACTGACTGAGATGTCACTCCGGCCAACTTATCTCCCAGCATCCTCCCAAGAATATCGGCCGTTCCACCTGGAGGAAACGGCACAATTAATTTAATTGGTTTATTAGGATAGGCCTGCGCATGAGCCATGGAGATACAAACAGCAAACAGCGAGAGAAAACTAACTAATTTAGAGAAGATTTTCATATAAAACCTTTTAATTGATTAAATTATTCAAGCAATATTCATAGAATTATTAAAGTCCAATACAAACGTATTTCATTTCAAGGTACTCATCGATACCCCATGAGCTACCTTCGCGACCCAAACCAGATTGCTTAACGCCACCAAATGGTCCAACCTCATTAGAAAAGAGTCCGGTGTTCACTCCCACCATTCCAAACTCCAGAGCTTCTGAAACCTTCCAAATTCGACCAATATCGCGGCTATAAAAATACGATGCCAACCCAAATTGACTGTGATTGGCTAATTTCACAACCTCTTCGTCTGATTCAAAGGGAATCACTGGAGCTACAGGGCCAAAAGTCTCTTCATATGCAACTAGCATTGAATTATTAGCATTAGCCAAAACGGTTGGCTCAAAGAAGGTACCCCCTTTTTCGGCAATTTTCCCGCCGGTTACTACTTTCGCACCCTTACTAATAGCATCGGCAATATGTTTTTGTACTTTTGCTAAGGCCTGGCCATCAATTAATGGGCCTTGAGTAACCCCCTGCTCTAAACCACTGCCTACCTTGATCGCTTTCGTTGCAATAGCAAATTTTTCGACAAATTGATCATGAACTTTTTTGTGGACATAAAAACGATTGGCTGCTACACAGGCTTGACCTGCATTGCGGTATTTTGCAAACATAGCACCTGTTACCGCCGCATCAATATCAGCATCGTCAAAAACAATGAATGGTGCATGACCCCCAAGTTCTAAGGCAATTTTCTTCACTGTTGGTGCGCATTGGCTCATTAGTATCCGGCCGACCTCATTGGAACCCGTAAAAGAAAGATGCCGAACCACTGGGGATGCGCACAATACCTTTCCGATTTCGATCGAGTTTGCAGAGTCTGCTGTCAAAATATTAATTACGCCATCGGGAACGCCAGACCGTCTAGCTAATTCTGCTAAAGCCAATGCTGATAAAGGCGTTTGTTCTGCAGGTTTTACAATAATGGTGCAGCCAGCGGCCAACGCTGGAGAAATCTTTCGAGTAATCATGGCACTGGGAAAATTCCAAGGTGTTATAGCTACACAAACACCAATTGCTTGTTTTAGAACCATCAACCGTTTATCCGGCCATGTGGTACTTGGAATCGCTCCTGTTACGCGTTTAGCTTCTTCTGCAAACCATTCGATAAAGGTTGATCCGTAATGAATTTCCGCTCTAGCCTCTGCCAAAGGTTTACCCTGCTCATGGGTCATAATGATGGCCAGATCCTCGGTATGCTCAGTAATCAAGTTAAACCATTGACGGATAACATGGGCACGTTCTTTGCCTGTTTTATTTCTCCAATCAACCAAAGCCTTTTCAGAGGCTGCAATTGCAAGAACTGCATCTTCCCCAGTCATATTCGGAACCCGTGCGATTTCCTCGCCGGTTGCGGGATTAGTGACCGGAAAATCTTTACAGTTTTGTGCTTTTACCCACTTTCCACCGACAAATGCTGCTTGTTGCAACAAGGTCTTATCTTTTAATAAATGAGTGAAACTACCGATAGATTCCAATGTCCCCATACAAACCTCCTGTGATCATAGTTGAACTATTAGACCAGTCGTCTAGTAATATATCAACTTAGTAATAACCCGTAAAATGAATAGCGATGAATACCAAAATAGTCTTAAAAAAACACCCGCTTGGTAATGTATCAGTTGATGATTTCAACCTTGTTACATCCCCAATCGATTCTTTAGAGGATCACCAAGTTCTTGTTCAGGGGAATTGGCTCTCACTCGATCCCTATGTCAAAGGACGGATTAGTCAAAACAAATCCTATGCCAATAATGTGGCAATTGGCGAGATTATTACGGGCGAATCAATTGGCACTGTGATTCAAAGTAATTCTAAAAAGTTTTGTCCTGGAGATATGGTCATTGGGATGACTGGCTGGCAAACTCATGCTGTAATGAAAGATACCAAGTTACAGGCCCTCCCCGATACCGATATACCGATTACTTACTATCTTGGTGCAGCTGGTATGCCAGGAATTACAGCATGGATCGGAGTGAACCGTATTTGTAAGCCAAACCCTTCAAATGTTTTTTTAGTCAATGCAGCAACTGGAGCCGTCGGTAGCATTGCAGGCCAGCTTGCAAAAAAATTAGGGTGTCACGTCATCGGGATTGCCAGTACACCAGAAAAATGTCAATACGCCAAAGAAAAATTAGGTTTTGATCAATGCATATCTCATCAGGCTCCAAATTTCAAAGGTGAGCTGGCAAACCTTCTTTCAAAGGGAGTTGATTGTTTTTTTGATAATGTGGGTGGTGATTTATTTGATGCCGTCTTACCACATATAAACATTCACGGAAGCATTGCCATTTGTGGATTGATTGGTGAGAATGATTTTCAACATAGCCACCCAATTCAATTGCGTGAGATCTTGAATAAACGCCTCCAGCTCAAAGCTTTTATTGCATACGATTATTTAAATGAATGGAAACCAATTCAATCTGAATTAATTTCCCAGATCAAAGATACAAACTTAATATATCGGGAGAGCATCACAAACGGCATTGAAAATGCACCAAAGGCCTTTACTGAAATGTTAAATGGAAAGAATTTCGGTAAAACGCTAATAAAGCTTTTTTAGTACACAATCCTGCCAATGAAACCAGTGCCCGGTACACGCCTTGAAGTTTTTGGCCTGCCCAGCACGATTTCCAAGTATTAACTTACGTCCTGCCTGGGCGCTTGATAAGATAGATATTCTTGGTCAGGATTTTGCCAATGCAGCCTGTCCAGCCCGAATCTTTTGCCTAGCTCGTTCTGCCTTGACGGCCGCTTGAGATTGCTTGGCGATCCTTACTTTTTAATTCTACATATGCTAATTAATTGCGCCTCCTACCAAAATGGTAAAAAAATTGCTGATATTGACATTGAAAATATTAGTGATCACATTGCTGATAAAAATTCTTTTGTTTGGGTCGCACTACTTGATCCAA
>Ga0214921_10008896_pt1 | contig 12860 bp, 11 predicted proteins | sample LL1505_MetaG_FD_177992 | JGI IMG/M metagenome (GOLD analysis project Ga0214921, IMG submission 177992) | Freshwater microbial communities from Lake Lanier, Atlanta, Georgia, United States - LL-1505 | ecosystem: Environmental > Aquatic > Freshwater > Lake | place: USA: Georgia | collected... | reverse complement strand
CTCCAGATAGGGGTCAACCGGCGCGATCATCAGATGGACATCGAACACCGATTTCGACAACGGCCGCAAAGCGCGGATCACGTCTGCGCCATAGGAGATGTTGGGCACGAAATGGCCGTCCATGACATCGAGATGGATCCAGTCCGCTCCGGCGCGGTCAACCGCCTGCAACTCGTCACCCAGTCGGGCAAAATCGGCAGCCAGCAGAGAAGGGGCAATCACAATCGGTTTTGTCATAGTCAACGGCGGTAACATTGCTGGCCTTTTGATGCAACGCACTGAGTTCAATCATCCCCGAAATTTAGTGGATCATCCGGGGTTTTGACATAATTTCAGGCAATTCTCCCCCCAGCCCCGGGTTGGAGGCTTGCGCTTGGCGTGCCAATGGCCAAAATAGCGCCCAAACAGGAGTCGGTGGATATGCAGAAGTCGTTTGATTGTATCGTTCTGGGGGCGGGCATTGTCGGCATTGCCACCGCCTTGCATATTCAGGACAAGGGTCGTTCGGTTCTGCTGCTCGACAAAAGCGAGGCGGGGGCTGCCACCAGCTATGGCAATGCGGGCATTATCGAAAGCTCGTCGATCTTCCCCCACGCTTTCCCGCAAGATCTCCGGGAAATTCTCTCCGTCACCGGCAATACCCGTCTGGATGTGCGCTTCCACTGGAATGCGCTTTTGGAGGCCGCACCGTTTCTCTACCGCTATTGGCGCGCCTCGTCACCCGAGCGGCATCTGCAATCGGCCAAGGCAGCCTATCCGCTGATCCAGAATTGCCTGATCGAGCATATGAAACTGGTCAATGCGGCGGGTGCGCAGCATCTGATCCGCAATGACGGCTGGATCAAGCTCTATCGCAACGAGGCGAAATTCGCGCAAGCTGTCAAAGATCTCGACAAGATCAAGCCGTTCGGCGTCAAGCTGGACGTGCTCGACGCCGGGCAATTTGCCGCCAAAGAACCGCATGTCAAACAAACGGTGACCGGTGCGATCCATCTGCTCGATCCCGCCAATGTGACCGATCCGCAGGAATTGTCGCGCGCCTATCTGCGGCTGTTCGAGCAGCGCGGCGGTCTGTTTGTGAAGGGCGATGCCCGCTCTCTCGACCAGACCAGTCAGGGCGGCTGGCGGGTCGATACCGTGGAAGGGGCTGTGACAGGCCGCGATGTGGTGGTGGCGATGGGCCCATGGGCGGCTGAAATGGCCAAAACACTGGGCTATTACGTGCCGCTGGGCATCAAACGCGGCTATCACCGCCATTACAAACCCGTCGGCAATGCCGTGCTCAACCATACGCTGTATGATGCCGATTATGCCTATTGCGCGGCACCGATGCTGAAAGGCGTCCGCATCACCACGGGCGCGGAATTTGCCCATCGCGATGCGCCGCCAAGCCCTGACCAGATGAACGCCATCGAACCTTTGGCCCGCGAGACCTTTCCGCTCGGTGAATCGGTCGAGGTCGAGCCATGGGTCGGCTCGCGGCCCTGTACGCCCGATATGCTGCCGGTGATCAGCCGCGGCGACAAGCACAAGGGGCTGTGGTTTGCCTTCGGCCATTCCCATCACGGTTTGACCCATGCCGCTGTCACGGGACGCCTGCTGGCCGAGATGATGACGGGCGAAGACACCCTTTGTGATACCGCGCCCTTCACGATCAACCGGTTTTGATTACGGGCCGAAACGGCTGCGGTAATCGGTGAGCGCATCGCCGAACGGCAAAGCGCGGGCCAGATAGACGCCCCGCGCAGTGGCTCGCGCCAGCACATCGGCCGCCGCATTGCATAAATCGGCCAAGCCCGCAGGATCGAGCGGTGTTTCGCCCGCTTTGGCTGTGGAGGCTGCAAACACCGTGTCGCCATCCATCGGGCTATGGGCGGGCCGGATCGCGCGGCCCAGACCGTCTTGGGCGGCATGGGCCAGCCGCTTGCATTGGGCCTTGGTCAAGGGTGCATCGGTCACAATGGCGGCAATCGTGGTGTTCTGGCCCACCAACTGTTCGGCAGGGACATGGCCCTTGATCAGCGGCACCAGCATGGCAGGCGTGACAGAGGCGGGCAGGCCATGGCCGCCGAATTCCTTGTCCTGCTCGTAAGGCGCGGCCCAGAAATGCCTGCTCTGGCCCATGGTGACCTGACCGACCGCATTGACCACCACCACCGCGCCGATTGTAAACCCGTTCGACAGGCGCGCCGAGGCCGACCCCAAACCGCCTTTGAGATCGGCCAATGTCGCACCCATTCCGGCCCCGTGGCTGCCCAGCTGCATATCTTTGCCCGCCCGTTGCGTGGCGCGCAGGCCCATATCGAAATAGGGGTGGTAGGATGTCGTCTGGCCATTGGCGAAGCTTTTGTCGCCGCCGTTCAGCAGATCGAAAATGATGGCTTGCGGGACAATCGGCACCCTTATTGTACCGACCTGAAATCCGCGGCCCTTTTGCGCCAGCCCCGCCATCACGCCGCCTGCGGCATCCAACCCAAAGGCCGAACCGCCCGACAGGGCAACCGCGTCGATGCGTTCGACGGTCATTTCGGGTTCCAGCAATGCCGTATCGCGTGTGCCCGGTGCGCCGCCCATAACCGAAATCGAGGCTATGGCAGGGTGTTCGAACAAAACGACGCTGACGCCGGAGGCAATCGCGTGATTGTCCGCCTGACCAAAATAGACACCGGGTACATCGGTTATCAGATTGCGCATTGTTCGAGTGTGCAGGGGATCGGGCATGCTTGCAAGTCCGTGTCTTGCGTGGTCGAAGGTCAAAACCCTTCTCATCCGTTCGGGGATAGGCTAAACCTCGGCCATGAATGATGTTTCGATCCCCGCAGTGTTTCTGGCCGGTGTTCTCAGCTTTCTGAGCCCTTGCGTGCTGCCGCTCGTGCCGCCTTATCTGACCTATCTGGCTGGTCAAACCGCCGAGGAATTGCTCGACAAAGGCACCAACAAGGCCCGAAAAGAGCTATTTCTGGCTGCTTTTCTGTTCGTTCTCGGATTTTCGACCGTTTTCATCGGATTGGGGGCGACAGCCTCGGCCTTCGGGCAGGTGTTGCGGGCCAATCTCGAATGGCTCTCGGCACTGGCGGGTGTGGCCATTATGAGTATGGGGTTCCATTTCCTCGGCCTGTTCAAATTCGCCTGGCTTTATCGGGAAAAACGCCTGCATATCAACAAACCACTCGGTCTTTGGGGCGGCTATGTCATGGGGCTGGCCTTTGCCTTTGGCTGGACACCCTGCATCGGCCCCGTTCTGGCGGCTATTTTGGCGGTGGCGGGGTCGGAGGAAACAGTGTGGCGCGGAGCCACCTTGCTGGCGGTCTATTCGGCGGGGCTTGGCGTGCCGTTTTTGCTGGCGGCCACCGCACTGGAAGGTTTTACCCGCCTTGCCGCCCGTTTTCGCCGTGCCATGCCGGTTGTCGAACGGGTGACGGGCGTTGCGCTGGTGATCACGGGCATTGCCTTTTTGACCGGCGGCTTTGCCGAAATGTCTTATTGGCTGATCGAAACGTTTCCGGCTCTCGCGCGTTTGGGCTGAGCGAATCCGTCATTTTCCCTAAACATCGGGCATAAAAAAGGGGCCGCGAACGGCCCCTTTTCGTTAAGCATCGGATGCTTACTTGTTTTCGACATAGGTGACTTTGCCGTTGACGCTCTTCCATGTGTACATGGTGTAGTCAGGACGGGTGATGTCACCTTTCTTGTCATAGGCAATGTCGCCGATGACGGTCTTGAAGGCCTTGCCGGAATGCATGACTTCGGCAACCTTCTTCGGGTCGAGCGACTTGGCCTGTTCGGCAGCCTGCTTGATGATTTCAACAGCCGCATAGCTATACAGGGTATAGGCTTCGGGGTTGAATTTTTTGGCTTCGAACTTGGCAACGACTGCCTTTGCTTCCGGACGATTACGGGGATCGGGCGGGAAGGTCATCAGTGTCCCGGCCACGCCTGGACCGCCGATCGCGGCGAATTCATCCGAGGTGATACCGTCACCCGACATCATCACGGCATTGACGCCCTGATCGCGCATCTGGCGCACAATCAGACCGCCTTCGGTGTGCAGACCGCCCCAATAGACGATTTCAGCACCCGATGCCTTGATCTTGGAGACCAGAGCCGAGAAATCCTTTTCGCCGGTGTTGATGCCTTCATACAGCACTTCTTTAACATTCTTGGCGTTCATGGCTTTTTTGGTTTCGTCAGCCAGACCCTGACCATAGGTGGTCTTGTCATGGACAACTGCCACTTTTTTGCCGGTCAGCTTGGTCACGATATATTCGGCCGCCACTGCGCCTTGCTGGTCATCACGACCGCAGGTGCGGAACACGTTCCACATATTGCGCTCGGTCAGCTTGGGATTGGTTGCCGACGGGGTGACCACGATCATTCCGTTTTCCTGATAGACTTCGGAAGCGGGAATGGTCACGCCGGAGTTGAAGTGGCCAACCACGAACTTCACGCCGTCACCGACGAACTTGTTGGCAACCGACACGCCCTGCTTGGGATCGGACACGTCGTCACCGATGGAGACGGTGATTTTCTGGCCGAGAATGCCGCCTGCGGCATTGATGTCTTCAACGGCCTGTTCGACACCGTTTTTCAACTGTGCACCAAAGGCCGCATTGGGACCGGTGATGGGGCCAGCAACGCCAAGCTTGATCTGTGCATTGGCGAAACCAGCCGAAGCCATCAGGGCTGCGACGGCAATGCCTGTCATCATTGTCTTTTTCATCAAAATCTCCCCTTCAAAAAATGGATCTTTTCGATCCTGCGACATGGCACAACCCTCCTTGGCGGTGGAATGTACCCTGTTGGTGGTCGGATGATTGCGCTTTTTGGTTGTCCTGTCACGGTCAAATATGGGGCAAATGATCATCAACCGCCACAATTTTTACGAAACACCATCATCCGGAAATTTATTTTCCTTCCTGTGCCGGCTGGTCCCGCTCGGCCCATGAAAACGGGCCGGTGCGGACATAGAGCCAGCGATATTGGCGGGTCATCTGGCCTGCGCGGGTATAGCGGAACCCCATCAGCCCGATCAGCACCAGAACCAGTGTGTCCGCGAGATAGTAATGCAGCGAAAACAGATTTTCCTGAAACAGCGAGAAGTGGATAAAGCGCACCGCAAAGCCCAAGCCGAACAGCGAGACCACCAGCATCGGCCATTCATGCCAATTGTTGGCCATCGCCTTGCCGGTGGCAAAAGCTCCACTGCCGCCGAGAAACACGGTCACCAGCAAAAAGACAAACAGTCCGCCTTCATCAAACAAAATTGTGTGCATCATGACCTCAATGGTGTCCGCCTTCGAGATAGGCCGCACGGACCTGCGGATCGGCCAGCAATTCCTTGCCGCTGCCCTGCATGGTGATGGAGCCGTTGACCATCACATAACCGCGATGGGCGAGTTTGAGAGCGTGATAGGCGTTCTGCTCCACCAGAAACACCGTCAGGCCTTCGGTCTCATTGAGCTTTCTGATCGCCTCGAAAATCTGCTTGGTGATCAGCGGCGCGAGACCCAGCGACGGCTCGTCGAGCAACAGCAGGCGCGGGCGAGACATCAGCGCGCGGGCAATCGCCAGCATTTGCTGCTCGCCGCCCGACAGGGTGCCGCCGCGCTGGTCGATGCGCTCTTTCAGGCGCGGGAACAGCGCGAAGATCTTAGGCAGATCCTCGGCAAAATGACGCTCCTGATCCACCGATGCGCCCATTTGCAGATTTTCCATCACCGTCATGCGCGGAAAGATCCGGCGGCCTTCGGGGGATTGGGCAATCTTCAGACGGGCAATCTCGTGGGTCGGCATGGTGGTGATATCGCGGCCGTCGAACAGGATTTGCCCTTCGCGCGCTTGCGGCTTGCCGAAAATCGTCATCATCAGCGTCGATTTGCCCGCGCCATTGGCGCCGATCATCGTGACGATCTCGCCCTGGTTCACGGTGATATCGACCCCGCGCAAGGCGACGATCTTGCCGTAATAGGTTTTGACACCGCGCACATCGAGCAGCGGGGGATTGCCTGTCTCAGTCATAGCCCGACCTCCGCTTCCACTGCCGCAACCTCGTCATCATCGACGCCGAGATAGGCGGCAATCACGCGCGGATCGTTGCGGACCTCCTCGGGCGCACCATCGGAAATCTTGACCCCGTAATCGAGCACGACCACATGGTCCGAAATCGCCATCACCACCGACATGTCATGTTCGATCAGCAACAGCGAGGTTTGCCCGTCGGCCCTGATGCTGGTCAAAAGCGCGTTCAATTCGAGGCTTTCGCGCGGGTTCAGCCCCGCCGCAGGCTCGTCGAGACACAGCAAAACCGGATCGGTGCACATCGCACGCGCAATTTCCAGCCGCCGCTGGTCGCCATAGGGCAGATCGCCGGCAGGATCATCGGCGCGGTCGATCAGGTTGATGCGTTCAAGCCACGCAACAGCCTTGTCGAGCGCGGCTTTCTCGCTCTTCAGGTAGGACTTGGAACCCAGCAGACCGAGGATGCTGTAGCCGGATGCCAACATCAGCGGATTGTGCTGGGCCACCAGCAGATTTTCCAGCACCGTCATGCCCTGAAACAGCCGGATGTTCTGGAAGGTGCGGGCCACCCTGGCTTTCCAGTTGATGTGATGGTCGGGCAGGCGTTCGAGCAGATAGGTTTTGCCGTCGGGATGTTTCAGGCCCAACCGTCCTTCGGTCGGTTTGTAAAAACCGGTGATGCAGTTGAACACCGTGGTTTTGCCTGCCCCGTTCGGGCCGATCAGCGCGGTAATCTCACCTTTACGGACATCGAAGCTCAGGTCGTTGACCGCCACAAGGCCGCCGAAACGCATGGTCAGATGTTCGATTTTCAGCAAAGGGGTTGTCATCAGCCGTGCCCTTCCTGAACCATCGAACCGGAAATGGCCTTGCGTTCCTTGTAAATCACCGAAGGATCGCGCGTCGAAATCAGGCCGCGCGGTTTCCACAGCATCATCAGCACCATAGCCACTCCGAAGACAAGCATCCGATATTGCGACGGGTCGAAAGTCGGGCCGAACACCTCTTTGAGGAAATCCAGCTCGCGAAGGATTTCGATCCCGCCGACCAGCGCGATCGAGGCGACAACCACCCCGAACAGGCTGCCCATGCCGCCCAGCACCACGATGGCGAGGATTTGGGCGGATTCGAGAAACACAAAGCTTTCGGGGCTGATAAAGCCCTGACGGGCTGCAAAGAAACAACCGGCAAAACCGCCGAACATCGCGCCGATCGCAAAGGCCGTCAGCTTGGTGATGGTGGTGTTGATACCGAGCGAACGGCAGGCAATTTCATCCTCGCGCAGGGCTTCCCACGCGCGCCCCACCGGCAACCGCCGCAGTTTCAGCGTCACATAGGCCGTCATGAGCGACAGCACCAGAATGACGTAATAGAGAAAAATCGTGCGATAGATCGGGCTGAATTCAAGACCGAACACCGCTGCAAAACCGGTATCGGAGGCATTGAAAGGAATACCGAAGAAACTCGGGCGCGGAATGGAGGACAGGCCCGCATAGCCGTTGGAGAAATCCACCCAGTTGATCAGCACCAGACGGATGATCTCGCCGAAGGCCAGCGTTACAATCGCCAAATAGTCACCGCGCAAGCGCAAGACAGGGAAGCCGAGCAAAATCCCCCACAGGGCGGCCAGCAGGCCGCTGATCGGCAGACAAATCCAGAAGGCCCAGACGCCGAGAAACGGAAAGGTTTGCGGGATCACCTTGGTGGCAATCAGGGCATAGGAATAGGCGCCGACCGCATAGAAGGCGACATAGCCGAGATCGAGCAGGCCGGCCAGACCGACCACGATGTTCAGCCCCCAGCCCAGCATCACATAGATCAGGATCTGGATGCCGAAATTGTCGATCCATTTGATCGAGCCGCCCGGACCATGCATGGCCAGCATCATCAAAGGATAGATGGTGATGAAGCCGAAGCCGAGCGGGGCGAGATAGGGTTTGATCAGCGCCAATGCACCGGCCGCACCGGCAGAGGTTTGCGGTCCGTGCTCGTTGCGGCGCGAATGCTGGTGCAGGGAAAACAGAAACCGCGCCACAACCACAAGACCGGTGATGACCAGTGCCATCCACCAGCGTTGTTGCAGCACCAGCTTGTTGGCCATGTCCTGTTCGGCCCGAAAGGCGACAATCGGCACGCACAGGCCGAACGTGACCATGCCTGCAAATCCGGCATCCTTGAGGGCTTGCTTGAGGTTGAACGCGTCGGGTGAAGGGGAATGAGTGGTGTCGGTCATCGCTCAAACCTTCTCGACTTCGGGACGGCCCAGCAAGCCGGTGGGCAGGAACACGAGGGTAATGGCCAGAATGGAGAAAGCCGCCACATCCTTGTAGTCGATCGAGAAATAGGCCGACCACATCGTCTCGATCAGCCCGATCAGCAAACCGCCGATCACGGCACCGGGCAGAGAGCCGATGCCGCCCAGAACGGCTGCGGTGAAGGCTTTGACACCCGGCACGAAACCGTCCGAGAAATTGATCACGCCATAATACATAATGTACATCACGCCCGCGACCGCCGCCAAAGCCGCACCGAGCACGAAGGTCAGCGAGATGGTTTTGTCGACATCAATGCCAAGCAGAGCCGCCATTTTCTGGTCCTGCTCGCAAGCGCGCTGGGCGCGGCCCAACGGAGTTTTCTGGACGATATACCAGAACAGGCCGAGCAGAACGGCGGTGACCACCATGATCACGATCTGCTTGTAGCCGATGCCTACGGTATAGCCATTCTCCTCGAAAAGCGGCAGGACCTGCGTAAACATTGGCGGCACCGGCTTGTTGCGCGGGCCCTGAATGACCTGGATGAGGTTGGACAAAAGGATGGACATGCCGATCGCCGAGATCAGCGGCGCGAGGCGGAATGATCCGCGCAAGGGCCGGTAGGCCGTTCGCTCGATGGTCCAGTTCCACAGTCCGGTGATCAGCATGCCGAGCACCAGAACCAGAAACAGCGCCGGAACAAGTCCGAACCCGAACAGGGTCGTTGCCACCAGCAACAGCAGCAAGGCGATAAAAGAACTCACCATAAAGACGTCGCCATGGGCAAAGTTGACCATGCCGATAATGCCGAACACCATGGTATAACCAATTGCAATCAGGCCATAAATGGAGCCGAGCGTCAGCCCGTTGATGAGTTGCTGTGTAAAGATGGCCATCCTGTCGGTCTCTCCCCCTTGGTGAAGATCTTATTGGTTTTGTGTCTCGCCCAATACAATCATCGGAATTTTCGCAACGGTTGTGCAAGCTCAATTTACACAACCATTGCCATATTGCTTTCAGTCACCCAAAGTTCATATGCCCGCCACCCCCCTTGCACAGTCAATCGCGCAAAACGGGACCAGCGGTCTCACCGCATCACCAAGCAAAGGACATGCCGCTTTTCTTTTTTGGAACGACGACGCCGTAATGATGTTGTTCGACTCTCTCATAGCAAGGCTTTGTCGATCCGCCAATAGATCAATGCCGCCATGCACAATTTGCATGCCCCGGTACGGGGGCAACAAAGCGGTGGACAGCAGCGCGGAACTGATTAGATTCCGCCTCTGGCGCGCAATAGTCCGGACAGCGCAAGGGAGACTGACTGATGGCAATGACAATGACGGGTGAGGCAATTCTGCCTGCTTTGCAAGCCGATGTATGGGCCAAGCTGAATGATCCTGCCGTGCTCAAAGCCTGTATTCCGGGCTGCCAGAGCCTTGAAACCACCGAGGATAACGGCTTTGTCGCGGTCGCCAAGGTCAAGCTCGGACCGGTCAGCGCGACTTTCAAGGGTAAGGTGCTGTTGAGTGATATCGACGCGCCCAACAGCTATCGGATCTCGGGCGAAGGAGAGGGCGGTGTGGCCGGTTTTGCCAAGGGCGGCGCGGTTGTCAGGCTCGAAACCGTGCCTGAAGGCACAAAGCTTTCTTATGATGTCGAAGCCCAGATCGGCGGCAAGCTGGCCCAGCTCGGAGGCCGTCTGATCAATGGCGTCGCCAAGAAAATGGCTGATGAATTTTTTGCCAATTTCGCCAAAGAAGTGGGTGGCACACCCGCCTGATCCTCTGGTTCGGCAGTGAACGGGCTGGATGACAGCAAAAAAGTCATCCTTATCGCGTTTGACGCACAGAGATGGCTTGACCGGCTCCGTTCCGCGTTTCACACTTGAATCCATCAATCAAGGGTTCAATTCATGTATGATATAAAATCGTGCTTGTCGTGCCGGTGACTTCTGAGCCAAACTGGGGCGGAAGTGGCAGATGATTCAGCAAGGTTATGCGTCAGCAGGTTGGTCACTGGTCAAGAACGAGAATTCTGCAATTCAGGGAGGTTTTCGATGATTTCTGTCTCGATGACAGTAAACGGTAAGGCGGTATCGGCAAAGATTGATCCGCGCACCTTGCTCGTTCAGTTTCTGCGCGAAAATTTATTGCTGACCGGCACCCATGTCGGTTGCGATACCAGCCAATGCGGCGCCTGCGTCGTGCATGTCGACGGCAAGGCGATCAAAAGCTGCACCACGCTGGCGGCTTCTTGCGACGGCACCTCGGTTGTGACCATCGAAGGGCTGGCCCATGATGGCGTGCTGCATCCGATGCAGGAAGCCTTCCGCGAGAATCACGGCCTGCAATGCGGCTTCTGCACCCCCGGTATGATCATGTCTGCCATCGATATCGTGAGCCGCAAGGGACATGATCTCGACGAGCACACGATCCGCGAGGAGCTTGAAGGCAATATCTGTCGTTGCACGGGCTATCACAACATCGTGAAGTCGGTGGCGGCCGGTGCGCATGCCATGGCAGGTTCCAAATAAGATTTATCGGGGTGGGACCATTGCATGTGCGTTTTGCCTTCAGGCAACCAGACAGCGGATGCAATGATCATCATCTCTTTCAATTCCCCATAACGACCTTCGGATCAAACTGGGCTTATTAGGAGGATACACTGATGTCAGCGACCGGTATTGGCGCTCCTGTGCGCCGCAAGGAAGATTTCAGATTCATCACGGGCAAGGGCCAATATACCGACGACATCAATCGTCCGGGCCAGACCCATGCCGCCTTTTTGCGGTCCCCCCATGCCCATGCCAATATCAAAAAGCTCGATATTTCCGGCGCCCAAAAGGCCGAAGGCGTCATTGCCGTTCTGACGGGCGATGATCTGGCCAAGGACGGGGTCGGTGGTCTGATCTGCGGCTGGATGATCCATTCCAAGGACGGCTCGCCGATGAAAGCGGGTGGCCACCCCGCGCTGGCGCAAGGCAAGGTCCGCTATGTCGGCGATCATGTCGCGGTGGTCATTGCCGAAACTCTGGCGCAGGCGCGCGATGCGGTTGAAAAAATCCATGTCGATTACGAGTTGCTCAAGCCCGTCATTGATATGGCCCATGCCACCGACAGCGGCTCGCCCGTCATCCATGATGTCGCTCCCGACAATCAGGTCTATGATTGGCACTTGGGCGACAAAGGCGCGACGGAAGCGGCCTTTGCCAAGGCCAAACACGTCACCAAACTCGATATCGTCAACAACCGCCTGATCCCCAATGCGATGGAGCCGCGCGCGGCGATCGGCGATTATGACTCCGGCAATGACGCTTTTACACTCTACACCACCAGCCAGAACCCGCATGTGGCGCGTCTGGTGCTGTCGGCCTTTATCGGCATTGCTCCCGAACACAAGCTGCGGGTGATTGCACCTGATGTCGGCGGCGGCTTCGGATCCAAGATTTTCATCTATGCCGAAGAAACCGTCTGCGTCTGGGCTGCCAAAAAAGTCGGGCGTCCGGTGAAATGGACCGGCGACCGCACCGAGGCCTTTCTGGCCGATGCGCATGGCCGCGACCACATCACCCATGCCGAAATGGCGATGGATGAAAAAGGACACATTCTCGGCCTGCGGGTGAAAACCAAAGCCAATCTCGGGGCCTATCTGTCCACCTTCTCCAGCTGCGTGCCGACTTATCTCTATGCACCGCTGCTGTCTGGCCAATACAATATTCCGGCGATTTATGTCGAAGTTGAAGGGCTTTATACCAATACAGCCCCCGTGGACGCCTATCGCGGGGCGGGCCGTCCCGAAGCCACTTTCGTGATCGAGCGGATGGTGGAAGTGGCGGCGCGAGAAATGGGGCAGGATCCTGCCGCCTTCCGCCGCAAGAACTTCATCAAGAGCTTCCCGCACCAGACACCGGTCATCATGGCCTATGATACCGGTGATTACGGGGCGTCGATGGATCTGGCGCTCGAGATGGCCGATTACAAAAACTTCGGCAAGCGCAAGCGTGACAGTGCCAAAAAGGGCATGCTCCGCGGCATCGGTTTCTCGGCCTATATCGAGGCTTGCGGCATTGCGCCTTCGGCGGCTGTCGGCTCGCTCGGTGCGGGTGTGGGCCTGTGGGAATCGGCCGAGGTGCGAGTCAATCCGGTCGGCACGGTCGAAGTGCTGACAGGGTCGCACAGCCACGGGCAGGGTCACGAGACGACCTTTGCGCAATTGGTCTCCGACCGTCTCGGCATCGGCATTGATCAGGTCGCCATTGTCCACGGCGATACCGACAAGGTGCAATTCGGTATGGGCACCTATGGTTCGCGCTCGGGAGCGGTCGGCATGTCGGCGATTTCCAAGGCGCTCGACAAAGTGGTGGCCAAGGCCAAAAAGGTTGCCGCCTATGCGCTCGAAGCCTCCGAAGGCGATATCGAGTTCAAGGACGGCCGTTTCTCGGTGGCTGGTACCGACCGCTCGCTGGCCTTTGGCGAAGTGGCGTTGCAGGCCTACATCGCGCATAAATTCTCCGGTCAGGATCTCGAGCCGGGGCTGAAGGAAGGCGCGTTTTACGATCCGACCAACTTCACCTTCCCCTCGGGAGTG
>Ga0214921_10008895_pt1 | contig 12861 bp, 13 predicted proteins | sample LL1505_MetaG_FD_177992 | JGI IMG/M metagenome (GOLD analysis project Ga0214921, IMG submission 177992) | Freshwater microbial communities from Lake Lanier, Atlanta, Georgia, United States - LL-1505 | ecosystem: Environmental > Aquatic > Freshwater > Lake | place: USA: Georgia | collected... | reverse complement strand
CGATCAAACCTGACGTGCACGAGCACGTTCACGTGTATCCTAATAGCCTTTACATGTAACCGCCGTGCGCGGGAGGGAATCACCCCTTATACATCACATCAAAATGCTTATGCGCGCTGACTACCGCGTGTCGCATCATATCCTCAACACGCCCAGTCTCACGTACTGAGAGCGCCTTGGTTAGATCGTTTAAGTTAATCTCAGCGGCAGCCTTCTGACACGCATCCCACGAGAGGATACTGCGAATTACTCGGTCGAGTCCCTGAGTCTCGTTGTCATACGCCCGTGCCTGCATATCGTGGCCATACCAACGGTCGTAACCTGCTTCAGCTACTAGTGAGGCTATGGCGATATTGATGCCGTTTATCTTTAGGCCGTGATCGATGTCGTACTTGCCTGGTCCACCGAGAGTTATCCCATCGTTGTAGCCCTGGCTGTTTAGATGCATGTGCGCGATCGCGTCGTTATCGATCTCTTCTACTGTGTCGTAGACTGAATCTAATCCGATCATCTCAGAATGGCCGAACTCTTTATTTAGTCCACGCTTCTTGAGGTTTACTCCGAACTCCTCTTTGAGGCGCTTCCAGAAAAGCAGCGCTGATGCCACCGTTGGAAGAAGCATTGAAGGGTGCCCCTCATTTGGCTTAGGTTCGATACCCATGTATAGCTGCGCTCCTTTCTTGTCCTCGTAGGCGCAAAGAGCCGCGACCGCCTCCTTTAGGTTCTGATACATCTGCTTAATAGCAGGAGTGGCTAAATCGTATCCGTAAGAGCCGTTCCAGAGCACTAATGTCGGAGCCTTTGATGCGTCAGGGTGCCACGCTTTCTTTAGAGGCCCATAGGCTAGATCCACAGTTCCAAAACTTAACTTTGTGGCTATCTCGCGCTCCGCGGCGTCCAGTGATGCTGGTCCGCCGTATCCAAGGTGCGAGTGTAGTCCAGGAGTAATCATCGCCAGATACATCTTCGCGTTAACAAGAGCATCGGCCACAGCTGGTGCCGTCTTCTCATCGATCTCAGTGTCGTAGTGTACTTCGAACCCAAGCTCAATGTGTCCTGGTAATCTCGGGCGGATCTTGGTGTTAATCAGGTTAATAATCTCAACTACGTTAAGTTTCTCCGCGGACCATTGGGGTCTAATCGATCCTGGAACAAAGCCTCCCTTACCCGAGTTAAAGGTCCAACGGCACAAGCTATGAAACTGTTTCTTTGTTGTCATAAATAAAGATCCTCCAGGAGTTGTGTTTATTAGCGAATAGCGAGTAACTTCCTCTCCAGTACGCTCTTCCATCGCTCGTACGCCGCTTGAGTGGCCGATTGAGCCTGTTGATTAGGCTCGATCGTTAATTCGCTTTTTAGCCCCACAAAGGCGTTCGAGTATGAAAATAGTCCAGCGCCGATCCCAGCGCCACGAGCGGCACCCTCGGCACCGTCTGTCGTATAGAGTTCAACGGGAGCGCCCAGCGTTGTGGCGAATGTTTCGCGGAATAGTGGGCTCTGAAACATATTGGCGTTACCAGCCCGCACGCGCGCGGGTGCTAGGCCCATGGTCCTCATAATCTCAACTCCGTAGCAGAGTGAGAAAACGATCCCTTCCTGAGTTGCTCTTAAGATCTCATTTATACCGTGGCGGTTCAGGTCGATGGAGTCAAACGACGCGCCTAAATTCAGATTGCCCAAGGTGCGCTCAGCGCCGTTTCCATAAGGCATAGCCACTAGGCCATCGGAGCCAATAGCTGATTTTGCGGCCATAGAATTCAGCTCGGCATAGGAGAGATCTCTGGCAAAGGTTCCACGGACCCAACGGTAAAAGCTACCTGTGCCGTTTACGCACATGAGAACGCCAACTCTCTCCGCGCCGGATTTGCTGTTAACGTGCAGGAAGTTGTTGACCCGTGAGCGTGCGTCGACACCTAGCTTGTCAGTGACTCCATAGACGACCCCAGAAGTTCCAGCGTTCGCGGCGATCTCGCCCGGCTGTAATACATTTAGGGCAAGAGCGTTATTAGGTTGATCACCGGCACGATACGTTACCGGAATGTTGGCGGGGAGCCCCAGCTCTCGTGCCACATCGGCGCGCAGTGGGGCGAAAGGAGCGACGTTCTCGGTAACATTCGGAACTAGATTCGGGGATAATTCAAGAGCCTCAAGCACAGCGACGGCTGGGGCGTTTCTCGAGAAATCCCACAGTACCCCCTCTGAGAGCCCTGAGCGGGTTGTTCCGAACTCACCGGTCAGGTTCAGTGCTATGTAGTCTCCAGGCAGCATGAAGGCGGCTGCCTCTTTAAGGACGTGCGGCTCATTCTCCAGAACCCAGGCTAGCTTAGCCGCGGTAAAGTTCCCAGGTGAATTGCCGTAGCGCTTAAGGCACTCTTCAGGCCCTAGTCTATTAAAGGCCTTATCCCCGTATGGGACAGCTCTACTATCACACCATATGATAGCTGGTCTGAGTGGTTTTCCCTGTTTGTCGACTAAAACCAGCCCGTGCATCTGGTAGGCGATGCCGATCGCTTTTAAATCATTTAATGGACCAGGAGTCGCCGCTCTTATAGCGCCTATGACGCGGCAAGCGTGCTCCCACCAGAGATCTGGGTGTTGCTCGGCCCAACCTGGGCGCTCTGCTGCGATCGCCATCTCAGTAGCTGGTGATGAGGCGTGCGAGATTGCCTTCCCAGTAGTGGCATCAATAAGCACCCCTTTAACTGAAGAGCTGCCAATATCAAGTCCAAGAAGCGTTGCCGACATAGTTCTCCTCGAGAAGCGAAATTCTGGGCAAGGTTACCCCAAGGGCGTTTTGAGGCAAGATAAAACTTTTTGAGGCCCCAGCTATCGTTTTGACGACTGACGGTGCTTTGCCTGAGGATGATTTTCGCCCTGGCTGTCGCCGAGCATTAGCTAGTTGAATTTCAAAGTAAAAATAGCTGAATATCCTTGAACCAAGCGCTCTTAATAAGTATAGTTATAAGGAGTGGCATCAAGGTCGGCTATCTGAAAGCGGTAGGAGAGAATTCAGAGTAGAGATTCACCGTTTATTTGACGGGGGTTTCTTAGCTTTAAAACTCGATCCTTCTTTTTCATCGTTGGCATCATAAAACCAGGCGATGTCACCAGAACGGCGGCACCGGAGGGGTGTGCGAAGGCGCGAAAAGAAGGATTTGTGATTTCGGGTTTGTCTACTAGAGAAAAATTACTAAGCGTGATGTGCGTCGTGTTCGGCGCGGCCCTGGTTTTTGGTGGGCGAGATCTCCCTGAGGTAAGTGCGCGCGAGTCGGGTAAGTCGAATCTCTTCGAAGAATTAAAAGTTTTCACAGATGTTCTCTCTGTAGTAAAGCGCGACTACGTAAGCGATATTGAAAATAAGAGGATCGTAGAGGGCGCCATTAAGGGGATGTTAGGGACCCTTGATCCTCACAGTGGATACCTCGACCCGGATTTTTATCAGGACCTGCAGGTTCAAACTAAAGGCGAGTTCGGCGGTCTCGGCATTGAGATCACGATCAAAGAGGGATTGCTTGTAGTTGTGGCTCCCATGGAGGATTCTCCGGCAGAGAAGGCAGGTGTCCGTCCAGGAGACATCATCGTTAAGATTGATGGGAAGTTCACAAAGGAGTTCTCGTTAGTCGACGCAGTTAAAAGGCTACGTGGGCCAAAAGGTACACCAATTGAGATCTCTCTCAGCAGAAAGGGAGCTGGGGATCTGATCGACGTATCGATCGTCAGGGATATTATCGCTGTCCGTAGCGTAAAGGCGCGCTACCTGGGAGATGGCTTCGGTTATGTTCGGGTGAGCCAGTTCATGGAGCATACGGCCGATGATTTAAAGACGGCTCTGAAGACTTTGACAAAAGACAGCTCTCTCCCTGAATTGCGCGGATTAATCTTAGATCTCCGCAACAATCCCGGTGGTCTCTTAGCTCAAGCAGTAAAGATTGGCGATATGTTCCTTAAGGAGGGAGTGATCGTTTACACCGATGGTCGTGTAGAGGCTCAGAAGCAGAAGTTCTTCGCGCACGCCCGTGGCACTGAGCCTGAGTATCCGATGGTGGTTTTGGTTAATTCTGGTTCGGCGTCTGCTTCAGAGATTGTAGCAGGAGCATTAAAGGATCACGGACGCGCGTTAATTCTTGGCCAGCAGACCTTCGGTAAGGGATCGGTTCAGACTATTACTCCGCTTGAAAATGGAGGCGCTTTAACTCTGACTACTGCTCTGTATTACACCAAGAGTGGAAATTCCATACAGGCTCGTGGCGTTAAGCCTGATATAGAGGTTGATATATCTCAAGGAGTACAGAAGGAGCCGGTGCAGACTCGCAGAAGCCCTATGTCTGAGATTCGCGAAGAGGATCTCCCGGGAGCCATCGAGAATCCATCTGTTAAGTCAGGTGAGAAGGGAGATGGCGACGCGCTACGTAAGCTCAACAAGACAGAGGTCGTTGCTCCCGACGTGGCGTCCATCAACCCCGAGACCGTTGATCTGGTCGAGTGGGGGAAGAAAGATCCTCAGTTCCAGAGAGCTTTCGATCTGATTAAGACTTTCACTGTTTTTAAGGCGCCTAGCTAAGTAGCGGCGAATAATCTACAGCCAAGGGTGCGTTTTCCGTCAATCCCTAAATAACCTTTACATGGTCATTCTCACGTGAACGTGCTCGTGCACTTGCTCGTAAACGAGAAACGTACCCGAATTCAGGGTCATATAGTAACCGAGCTAAGATAGTAGAAGGGGCGGATCGGGTACGGTCACGTTTAAGTGCACGAGCACGTTCACGTGGAAATTGGCCATGTAAAGCTTATTTAGGGATCGACCACCTGCACGTGCTCGTGCACTTGCTCGTAAACGAGAAACGTACCCGAATTCAGGGTCATATAGTAACCGAGCTAAAATAGTAGAAGGGGCGGATCGGGTACGTTCACGTTTACGAGCACGAGCAGGGACACGACAGACGGCCTTTCGCCAGCCGACTCCTTGAACGCCCAGGCTAAGTGGACTATACTCCCGCCCGGTCAGTAATGAATTTAAAGGCGCGTAGCTCAGTTGGTTAGAGCGCTTGCTTGACAGGCAAGAGGTCCACAGTTCGACTCTGTGCGCGCCTATTCCCATAGTTCCGCATGGTTAGGAGCCAAAGGTAGCTTATTTAAGACAAAAAGGCTGGTAAATTTAGGGTCCTGCCCTTGATCCGGGCGCCTGGAAAGTGTAAGTATTGGCGTTCCGTAGGAGTTTTATGCCAAAGATAAAGACAAATCGTACAGCAGCTAAGAAGTTCTCGATCAACAAGAAGGGAACAATCAAACGTGGTGGAGCTCACCACTCGCACAAGACCTCGACAAAGGGTCCAAAGCGTCGCAGAAACTTGCGTAAAAACAAGTTGGTAGCGGATACAGATGCTAATGCGGTTCGTAGGCAGCTTCCGTACGGCTAATAGCCTGATAGGGTTTTTAGGTTTAAGAGTTTCGAGATAGCAGGGAGTTTAAGATGAGAGTTAAGGGTGGATTCGCTAGTCGCCGTCGTCACAAGAGACGTTTGAAGTTAGCAGAGGGTTTCCGTGGACGTCGCAGCGACTGTTTTAAGCTCGCCAAGCGCTCTGTTGAGAAGGCCCTTCAGTATGCATACCGCGATCGTCGCGCTAAGAAGCGTGATTTCCGTGGTTTGTGGATTGTGCGTATCAACGCAGCTGCTCGCATGAGTGGTTTGAGCTACAGCGCTCTAATCCGTGGTTTAAGCAAGGCTCAGGTTGAGTTGGACAGAAAGGTGTTGGCTGAGTTGGCCTACACAGATCCAGCTTCCTTCGCCGTAGTGGCAGAGAAGGCCAAGGCTGCTCTGTAAGTCTTTGGTGAAATAGATAGATGGAGCTCCCCGAATCAAAGCGGGCAGGTGCGCCAGAGAACGAGACCGGCGTTCACTCTGAGGTAACTCAGGTGGCGCCGGTTTCGCTTTTTTGGCTGAGTCGTCTGGTCGAAATTGATAGTCAGTGGAACCCAAAGCATTGGTCAGAGCGACTCTTTGAAGGGGAGTTAAATAATCCAGCCGCGCAGGTTAGGGGGGTCTTAGTGAACGAGCTCCTCGTTGGATATCTGATCGCGCACTTCGTTATGGATGAGGCGCACATAGTATCTTTGGGAATCGATGCCGGCTTTAGGCGAAAAGGCTTGGGAAGGTGTCTGTTAAATGATCTGTTGCGTGTGGCGCGAATTGAGAACATAAGGGTTGTAACCTTGCAGGTACGAGCATCAAACGAGGCTGCCCAACGGCTATATCGTTCAGCTGGATTTCGGAGCGTTGGCGTGCGTAAGCACTACTACTCAGATAACTCAGAGGATGCGATAACGATGCGGCTTGATCTAGTCAGAGTGAAAGGGGAAGGATCTGATGTATAAGTTATTAATCAAACCAGTCCTGTTCAGCATGCAACCTGAGAACGCGCACGACTTTATGCGCGCTGCCTGCAGTCCAGTTAATATCCCCGTAGTCTCGCGAGCGATGCGGAGCTTTTTCGCGATTGATGACGCCCGGCTCCACGTAGAGGTCGCCGGAATGCGATTCTCTAATCCTGTCGGACTCGCCGCTGGCTTTGATAAGAATGTTGAGATGCTGGGTTTGTGGAACGCGCTTGGATTCGGGCATATAGAGCTTGGAACAGTTACAGCCAAAGCGCAGCCTGGGAATCCCCGCCCGCGCATATTTCGTTTGGTTGAAGACGCGGCATTAATCAATAGGATGGGATTCCCGTCTGAAGGAGCTGATGTGATTGCTGAGCGGCTCAAAAGAGCCAGGGCCAGCGCTTTAGTCTTACCAAAGATAGGAATGAATATCGGAAAATCAAAAGTTACTGAGATCGACCAAGCGGTAGAGGATTACGCCTACTCATTTAAGAAGGTGCTCCCTTACGTTGATTATGTGACGGTAAACGTTTCATCTCCCAACACACCCGGATTGCGCCAGCTACAGGAACGTGAGCGGTTAGAAGGGCTTTTAAGAGCCTTGCAGAGCCTCAATGTTGAACGGAAGCCACTCTTTGTAAAGTTGGCCCCTGATCTTACCTTTGAGGCGATTGATGAGGCGATTGCATGCTGTGCCGATACTGGGGTCTCAGGAGTAATCGCCACAAATACAACGATCTCCAGGGAAGGGATAAAAACTCAGATTAATGAGACTGGAGGTTTATCCGGTAGGCCATTATTCAAGCGCGCAATTGAGGTAGCAAAATTCATTGGTGCGCGAACTAGAGGTAAGATGGCTTTTATTGGAGTGGGAGGAATCTCCAGCGCTCAAGATATTTTATCAATGATGGCCGCGGGAGCGGATATGGTGCAGGTTTATACAGGACTTGTTTATGGCGGCCCAGGCTTTGTTAAAGAGCTTAATCGGGGATTGATAAATTTCATGGATCAAAATAAGTGCGAGTCGCTTAAAGAGGCGGTTGGGGTGTGGGGGGCAGGGAATCCTTAAATAGGCTTTACATGTGGCAGCCGTGCGCGTAAGCGTCTCTCGTGCACCTGCTCGTGCTCGTAAACGTGAAACGTTCACGTCGACGTTATACGGTGCCGTGCACGAGCACGAGCACGTTCACGTGGGATTGACCATGTAAAGTTTATTTAGGGATTGACCAGTTTTGCGAGTCTCTTAAAGAGGCGGTTGGGGTGTGGGGGGCAGGGAATCCTTAAATAGGCTTTACATGTGGCAGCAGTGCACGTAAGCGTCTCTCGTGCACCTGCTCGTGCACGTAAACGTGAAACGTTCACGTCGACGTTATACGGTGCCGTGCACGAGCACGAGCACGTTCACGTGGGATTGACCAGTTTTTTGGATAAATTTTCACCCCTAAGCCTCTCAAGGCGACAACCCCCGTATTTCCAGCTACATACCTCACCCTAGCGACCGATACCCCTGTTTGACGATACGGGGTCTAATTTGGTATTATCCACTATCGGTGGCGGAGGATAAATCGAAGCGGCGTTGCGGAGAACGTTACTGCCGGGGACGGTTTAGGACCACGGATTGATCGCTAACTCGTAAGATACAGTTGTTTGGAATCTTGCGCGTTTTGGGGAAGCCGTCAATACCCACCCGATTCCCAATGGAGGGGAGAAGCCTTGAAGTCAAAATCTGCTGGTTCCAAGTCGTCAAAAACATCAACAAACAAGACTAAAGCAACGAACAAGGTAGTTCGTTTTGATAAGGCGGGCTCGACCAAGAGCGGATCCCGTAAACCAGCAGCAGCTACTCCGAAGTTGACAGCCGTTAGCGGAGCGAAGACAGCTAAGTCAACTGCGCAGCTTAAGGCTGCCGCGGTTGTGGCACCTAAGGTGTCGGTCGCTGAGGCTCTTGGTAATTCACGCCTCGTCAAGAAGGCTGAGGTAGTAAACCTTAAAGTAACCAAGAAGACACTAGGCCTAGTCACGAAGACAAAGACCAAAGTTACAGAGATCAGTAAAGTTCCCGCGACTAAGATTAGTCGCTCAGAGCCAAGCGTGGGTGGTGCGAAGGTCATTACAGGGCGGTTCTCGGTTGAGACTGTTTCTACAACAACTGTGACTGCCACAAAGGTTGGCGTTGATAAGACCTCAATAGATCAGGGATCAAGCGCGAACGCAATCAATTTTAAGAGTGGCGATAAGATCGTTTACCCAGGACACGGAGTCGGCGAGATCGAAGGTATTCGCACAACGGTTCTTGGTGGCCAGGAGCACCACATCTACAACATCAAGATCCTTGATAGCGGAATGAAGGTTATGGTGCCTGTTTCTCAGGCAATGGCTAACGGGCTCCGCAAGATCGTTGATAAGAAGGCGATCGATGAGGTTTTCTCAATTCTGAAAGACAGAGATTTCAAGATCGATACACAGACCTGGAATAGACGTTTTCGTGAGTACTCACAGAAGATTAAGACAGGATCCGTTTTCGAGATCGCTATCGTGCTTCGCGATCTTCTTGTGTTGAGCGCTGACAAAGAGCTTTCCTTCGGTGAGAAGAAGATGCTTGATATGGCTGAGTCGTTACTTGTTTCAGAGATAGCGATAGCTAAAGCTAGGCCACACGACAAAGTAGTCGGTGAGCTGCGCGCTTTGTTTGCGTAGTAGAAGAGTTCCTACGATGAGTTTTGTTGTAGTCATCCCTGCGGCTGGAAGCGGCACCAGGATGGGTGCGCCTATTCCTAAAACTCTCCTAGAGATTTCGGCAGACGATGGCGGAGTCGCTGCCACCAAGACGATCTTGCGGTGGAGTGTCGAGCGATTCGCCAAGAATAGAGAATGCTCAGAGATAGTTGTTTGCGTGCCTGGTGATTGGCTTGAGAGATTTACTCAGGAGCTAGCTGGTATCCGGGCCGTTTCTGTAATAGTTGGTGGCGCGACGAGGCAGGAGTCTGTGTGTCTGGGTGTTGAGTATTTGGCTAATGAGCTAGGCGTTTCGCTTGATTTGCATGTATTGGTTCACGACGCTGCGCGGTGTTTTTTAAGGGACGGGGTGATTGAGTCGGTGCTCGAGGGAATCGCCCAGCACGGAGCGGTGACGGCCGCGGTAAAAGTTAGCGATTCCGTGTGCCGTGCTGGAGCGGATGGCTCAGTCTCCGAGTATGTTGACCGGACAGGACTTTATGCCGTTCAGACCCCACAGGGATTTATCTTAAAAGATCTATTAAGAGCTCATAAAAACGCAAAAGACGAGAATGTTACTGCCCTTGATGATGCCGGATTAGTCGCTAGGCTTAGGCCCGTGAAGATAGTCACAGGCGATAGGGCGAACATAAAAGTTACGGAGCGAAGGGATCTTAAGGGACTCTTGGTTGAAAAATAGCTAATCTAGCTAATCTCCCCGATTTCGCTCTTTTTTGTGCTTTTCATTAGGTATTTATTAATTTTGGTCCTGAATGACTTAACTAAGGTCTGTGACGTTGTTAGAATGGGGGGCGTTGTTTACGGAGGCTGTTTGGCTATGTCGAGAAGTGTAGTAGTTGACATTAATGACACTGATGTCGAGAGAATGTTTAAGAGAAGGCTAGATAGCGGCCCTGATGCCAACGCAGGCAGTCCCAGCAGGCCTCTCGCGCACGGCACAGTATCTGATTCGGAAGCGCTGGTATCGTTAGTTACCGCCCTGTGGAAGCTGCCCTCGGAACTGATACCTCCAGCGCTGTTGGAGTTGCCACGTGATACAGCGCGAGTTTCACACCTATCTGACCTTATGGATATCGCACGAGAGGCGGCGGGGGCAGACAACTTATCATTAGCATCTGAGATAACTAAACATGTCCTTCAGATGTCGCTCCGGTCTCTATACGCTCAGCCGGTTCACCCACGGATGTTCAGCAGTGAGGGGATCTTCTCCACTGAGGGGATTAGGCGAGGGGTGAGGGACGCCCTATCTGATAGGTTGAGTCTTGAGAAGAGTCAGGGGGGCGTTGATCGTGTAACCGAGGAGGCTTTGGCTATCACTTTGGAGGACTGGAGTTCTCCAAGATATGCTTCATTAGGGCATATTGAGCACATGGCTAGCACGCTAAGCGACAACATGGAGGACCGCGAACTGAATTCATCGGCGATCATTTCCGAGAAACGGAGCATGGTAACGAATTTAATCGCCATCGCGGACACGGTTGTTTCAGTAGTCGGCAGATTTAAAGGCGAGGGTTGCCAGATGATTAGCAAGCTCGACCTTCCTGTTGAATACGCGAAGCCGGTCCCGGAGTATCTGATCGAACATCACCTAATGACCTGCTCAGATGAAAGGCTCTCTGATTTTTTCAACGCGGCCAAAGCGATGATTTATTTTGGGAGTATTAATCCTCAGATAGAAACAGAGCCGGGAGATTTTCACATAGATGACTTCCACATGGATCACGGGTCGATGCTAGAGACAGGCCGGCGTATCTTAGTAGCTATGGATCAGTTATCGGCTCCTATGAGTCAGGAGGCGAGGGTGACAGTAGCCGCTTACGGCAAAGATAGACTGAATTTGCCCGAGTCTATCAAAAAGCAAGTCTCTGATACGGTGCGTTCCGCGATAGGCTTCTTTGTTAAGAACGCTGAGCAGGATTAGTCTCCTAAAAACTCCACCCCGCTCCAACCCGAGCTCTTAGCTCAGGCTCAACCGCGGCGCCTCCGACGTTTAGCGAAACTGGTACCTCCAGCGCGAGCTGAAACGAGCCTTTAGTGCTCACGGCATAAAACAGTTCGCCTCCTACATAGGTGTTGTTTGAGGATGTCTTTGAGAGTCTAGCGCCATTTAAACGGTCATCGCCTTTGTTCTCTCCTGATACTAGAAGAGATAGCGAAAGACTTTCGTCTTCTCCGATCAGAAATAGGTACCCTGGAGCGACGCTCCAGACCAAGTCACTGGCGAATCGATAATCGGCCGCGCCTTCGCCGCGAACTGTATACTGCGCCGTGCCGAATCCGACAAAGCGTCCGAGGCGGCCGTAGCTTACAATTCCAATCGGTAGATCGACTGAGCCTGTTCCTAAGGTTAGGCCACGTCCCTGAATACGTTGGTCCGCGGTCGTTGGATCCTCACTGGCGACCCGTTTTAGTGAGCCTGCATCACCGGTTGGTAACTTTATTCCGCTCTGTGCGGCCACAAAGAAGCGGCTATCTACATCTGTGTATGAATATGGCGAATAGGTGCCTAAGAGGCTTATATCTCCAACACCTGCTTCGGTGTCGTTTACTTTACGATAGCGCTCAAACCGGTCGTAGTTTCTTACTATGAATGGGGTGTTTATCTGAGTGGCGAACGAGTTAGTTAGATTGTATCCCAAGGATAATTGAGTGACAGAGAGGGTTTTGATTAACTCTAGGTCGGTGTTAGTTGTCCGGAGATCGTTTTCTCCGCGAACATTGAAGGTGCTCACCTGTTGTTGGGCTCCCAGGGTGACGGCGCCAGGCTGTAAGCCGGTGGCGCGCATCGAGTTTATGACCCCGGGAACCTGGACTGCGTTGTGCAGTCCACACGGGTCGCAGGCCCAGCTAGTGTCTGTTAGAGCCGCTGTCAGTGTGAAGACAGCGGCTATTATGATCCTAGCGCTCATTGACTGGCAGCGGGGTTTCAACGGAAAACTCATCAGAGTAATCTTGACCATCAACAATTAGCTTTTCGACGGTGATCTTGTTGGCGTTGCGGCCCAGGTCTACTGAGACATCCTTGGCTGAAGCTGGAAGGGAGATCTGTGTCGAGGCGTTTATCCCGTGGCCATCTAGGGTGATGGTTAGATCTCCTCCTGTAAAGTCATTTACATTAACCCCCCATTGGCCGTTGTCATCAGTGATAGAGCATTCGTTTAGGATGCAGACCTTAACGTCGCCTATCCTTTGGCCGTCAGAGTGCTTAGCGTTAACGATGTTAGCTGTTTTCTCTGAGTGAACAACTGAGCCTTTCTGTGTCAGGGTTCCTTCGATAACTGTTCCAGATGATCCTGATCCTCCGCCGCCGCATGCAGTGAGGGTGGTGAGGGTGAGTAAGAGGGTTAGTGCTAGTATTTTTTTCATAGTTTTTATCCTGGTACGTTACATCAGTTGGCTAGCGGATAGCTAGTTGGGCTGTTGTGTTTCATAGAGGACTTGTAGCTAAGAAGATGCGCGGGGTAAATGCGGCGAAATGTCGCAGCGGGTGGGTATGGTAGCTCTTTTTTCTCGCTGGCGTCGTTGTTAAGAATTTTTACCACAGAGGTAGGAGGCTTGGGTGCTTCGAGGGGGCTGCTTGAGGGGAGAATTTTACAAAGAGAGAAAGAGGGCGGCGAGGGGGAGGGTTTGGGTGCTGGCTGTTAATTCTATTTTTCTCGCTGATCTCGTTGTTAGTAATTTTTTAACACAGAGGTAGGAGGCTTGGGTGCTTTGAGGTGGCTGCTTAGGGGAGTTTTTTACAAAGAGAAA
>Ga0214921_10008894_pt1 | contig 12861 bp, 2 predicted proteins | sample LL1505_MetaG_FD_177992 | JGI IMG/M metagenome (GOLD analysis project Ga0214921, IMG submission 177992) | Freshwater microbial communities from Lake Lanier, Atlanta, Georgia, United States - LL-1505 | ecosystem: Environmental > Aquatic > Freshwater > Lake | place: USA: Georgia | collected 2015-05-28 | reverse complement strand
GCGGTACGCCCTGAGCAACCTGCGCAAGCTGATTCATCAGAAGGGGATTAACCTATAGGGGGGGCTGGCGCGGCGCGGGTTGGGCGTGATCCGGCTCGGCCCGGGTTGGGCGTGGTCCGGCGCGATTTGGGCGTGATCCGGCTCGGCCCGGGTTGGGCGAGATCCGGCACGATCCGTCTTGGGGAGTGGTGCATGAGGAGGATGCGTGAGGAGGGTTTTATTTTTTGAATAAGAAAACGACGCATGCTTCGTTAATAGGAACAAAACAGCCTATGAACGAAAACACGACCCTCCAGGAACAACTTCTTTTGTATGTTTTTGATGAATTGCCCGCGGACCGGGTGGGCGCCTTTGAGCACCACCTGATTTCCGACGCTTCGCTCCAAGAAGAACACCGCGTTGTCAGCGGCCTGCTGAATTTGTTACGCGCCGATCTTCATGGTCAGGGCCCGTCCCAAGGCAGTCAACGGGGTTCATCCAAAATCGATTACCAAGGCCCTTCGCCATCGGAAATCCCCGTGATATCTCCCGCGGTGCTGGCGAGGTTGGACGAAAGGTTTGAAAAATCATGATAAAATAGCTTTTTAATTTTTAATCAATTAATTACCAAATTAATACATATATTTAACTATTTAAAAGCACCATTTATTGATAATGTGTTGATAATTTAAGGCCTTCCGTTGGGGTGAGTTTAGTTTTGCATAAAATCCCCATGGTATGATGAAGGTCAAGACTCCCAAAATCGGTCTTTTTTTGTTGTTAATGCTCGTTTTTTCGAGCTTTTTTGCCCAGGCACAGACGGTTTCGCTCGTCGGTCGACAGGCCTGTGTTGGTGATACGTTATCAATTCCCATTAGGTTAAGTGGTGGACCAGCCATAGCGGGTATTTCTTTGAATCTATCGCTTCCCACTACGGGATTGACTTATTTGGGTGTAGACAGCCTCGATGCTAGACTGGGCTCCGCTCAAATTGCCTATAGCGCAGTAGATTCAAATTGGTCGTTTGGTTGGTTCAATTTATCGACGACTCAAATTAATGGTACTATATGTCGCTTGAGGTTTCTTGCGACAACCCCCTTATTGGATACACTTACCTGGGTAACCTCCTCTTGTCAATTGACAGGGGCCTTTTTTGCACCCATCCAGGGGACGGTATTTCAAAACGGGCGCGTTGAGGTCTTTCCAACTGGGCCAAACCCAACGATAAGCGCAACCATTTGCCAAGGACAGTCTTATACGGTAGGAAATCAAAACTTTACAAACACCGGTACCCATCAAGTACGCCTCACCAATCAATGGGGTTGCGATAGCATCGTCACCCTTCAATTAACGGTTCAGCCTAATAATTCCATTGCAACATCTAGCGGTAGTTCAGCCATGACAGGGCAAATTATCGTAACACCATCAGGAACTGCAACGTCGAACATAAATACATCTATTGGAACAGTTTTTGGTAATGTAGGTGATACCGTTTTGGTTCCCATAAGCATCACCATGGCTTCCGGTTTAAGTATTGCTGCCATTTCAATGGCCATCGGATACGATCCAGCCAAGTTGCAGTGCCTTTCATCAGTTACGTCATTGAATTCGAATATTTCGGCAGGTTTCCTCTCCAACTGCGGCGTCTTTAGCGGGGCATCCCAATTTCGCGCTGCTTGGTTCAATCTCACCCCAGTGTCCTTCAATGGTCTCATGTGCAATGTTCGCTTTAAAATCCTATCACCAGGTCCTCATAATCTTTCATGGGATCTTGCAACCCCTGGCAATTGCGAATTTGCCGATGAATTTGCCGATGTAATTCCTAATACAACATGGAATAATGGAATGGTGATTTCGGGTTCAAATCCAAATTCCTCTGGTAGTAATCAGTGCAATATTAGTCTTTTGTCAGGAGCCAATACTCCAACACAGGTAGTTGGCTATAACAACACAATGCAGCCCATTGTCTACCAAACACTAGGAGCAACAGGAGCAATTTTTTCTGGATTACCTCCTGGTGTAAGCGGGAATTGGTCGAATAACATCATCGTGATTAGTGGAAATCCAACCGGGAGCGGTACTTTCCCTTTTTCGATTGCCTTGACAGGAGTTAATTGCATGGGATCGACCACTGTTCAAACGGTATGTGTTGACCAGCCAATTCAGAATATTCAATTGAACACTACGGGAGCAACCGGTGTTATTGCCTCCGGATTGCCGGCAGGCGTAACAGCCATTTGGTCTAATAATCGAGTTACTATCAGTGGAGCACCAACCGTTGCAGGAAGTTTTAATTATACCATTACAATGACTGGCGGCTGCATTGGAAGCAATAATTCATTTACGGGCGATCTAACGGTGAATCCCTTAAATACGATTGTCCGTCAAACAGGGCTTGGAGTGTCGTCTGTATGTGTTCAACAGCCGATTACTCCGATCGTTTATACATCAACGGGAGCTACCGATGCGGTGGTGACCGGACTGCCGTCAGGATTAACCGGGCAATGGCAAAACGGTACGTATACCATCAGCGGGGCAACAAACATGACGGGAACGTTTCCCTATACCATCAAATTATTGGGGGGATGTCCTGGTGGCTTGGATAGCATGAACGATGTTTTGGAAGTCCTGCCAACCACATCGGCCGCTATTCAAGCGTCCATTTGCCATGGACAGTCCTATGCTTTTGGTAGCCAGTCGCTGAATCAGAGTGGGGTTTATAGTCGAACCGTTGTTGGAGCCAACGGTTGTGATTCAGTCATTACCTTAACATTGGATGTAGAGCCTATTGATACCACTTATTTGGGTACTGGCGGTGGAGCCTATAGCCTAATCAATAACAATGATTTTCAAAATAATAGCTCTGGGTGGAATACAAGTCAAATGCATTGGTGGAATGGAAGCCAGATGTTGGGCCCTTTTTCAAATATGAATTTGGAATTTAATCAATCCAATTTGCCTACTCACGATAGCCTCTTTGTTGAATTTGATTTTTATTTGCATGATAGTTGGGATGCTTCGGAGCCTTTTCAAATCAGCTTGAATGGCCAGGCGCTGGGCACTTATTTTTTTGGTTATTGGTATAATTCAAGTTATCCGGAACTTACCTACTTAGGCATATATTCCTATAGTGCTAGATGTTATTGGTATAATTGGAATCCTTGGCGGACTCACGTTTATCGTGCTCGTTTCAAGGTGCCTCACACGTCCTCCACCATGAATTTTCGAATAAATGTTTTGGGCGACCAAGATCCCTGTGATGAGTCTTGGTCTTTGGATAATTTTAAGGTTGAAACTAATCAGTATATATACAAAATTTGTGAAGGAACCTCCCTGACGGTGGGCAATCAAAGCCTAACTAGCGCCGGTCATTATGAAATCCTGGTTCCCTCATCGGCAGGTTGTGATAGTTTGGTGATTGTCGATCTTGCCCTCAAACCGAGGTCCGATACAACTCGTTTATATCGAATGCTTTGTACCGGTGAAACCTTGAATTACCAAGGCCAAGGAATCCAAAGTCAAGGAATTTACCATTTTCAATTAACCAATGTGTTGGGTTGTGATTCTGTGGTGGAATATACGGTGGACACCATGCCGACCTCACTCGTTGTTCAGGCGAATGGCTCATGTCTTGGTACGAGTTTAATCGTATCCCCGATAGTCCCGGATTGGACCAAGATTGAATGGCTTAGGGGGAACACAGTGGTACAAAGTCGTCTAAGGGCCTATCAAACCAATCCAACCTGGACTGCCAACAGCAGTCATCCCGCAGGTATTTTTTATCATCAAAACAGCGGTGCGGTCTATGTCGTAGAGCATGGAAATCATCGGGTGGTTCGTTGGTTACCGGGCTCTACTTCGCCTCAGGTTGTTGCTGGAGGTAATGGCGCGGGGTCTGGGTCCAATCAATTGCATGGGCCGTACGATCTTTTTGTTACCCCTTCTGGGTCGGTTTATGTAAGCGATTACCACAATGCACGGGTACAACGTTGGGATCCAGGCGCCAATTCCGGCGTAACAGTTGCTGGAGGACATGGGCAAGGCTCTGCCAATCATCAATTGTATCAACCTATTGGAATTTGGGTCGATGCTTTAAATCGGCTGTATGTGGCAGATTACGGGAACAACAGGGTTGTACGATGGGATCAAGGTGCTTCCACTGGAGCTATTTATCGAATGGTGGATTCACCAACAGATATCTTATTTGATCAGAACAGCAATTTTTATGCGGCCTCCAATAATCAGCACACGGTATTCCGTTGGGCTCCAGGGAGCAACCAAGCCGTCGCGGCCGCCTTTGCCCGAAATCCACACCAAATCGCGATTGACGGCGGAGGAGATTTATGGGTAACTCAACACATGAATAACCGGGTTTCAAGGCATCATTTTTCCTCGCCGAATGAAATCTCTCTCAATCTCAATCTTTCTTGCAACCCGTTCGGAATAGCAATAACCGATTCAGGTTCGTTGTATGTGGGCTCTCATCTTTGTAGTCAAACAGTTTCAAGATTTAGCCCCCTTTCAAATTCTGTAGCGGACACTTTTCAGGCAAAATCTTCAGGCCAGTACCAAGCCAGGGTTATGAGGTCCAACGGATGTGCATTGAATAGTTCATCGCATACCATTAACGGAACACCCGTTGAAATCAAAGGCCCACCGATTTATGAACTCTGCCAAGGGGATACCTTGCTGTTAGAGTCAACGCTTCTTCGATACGATTTGCAATTTCAATGGTTGCGTAACGGGCAGGCGATTGCTGGAGCGACAATGCCTTCGTTGCGAATTTGGCTGGATGGAGATTATCAGTTACGGGCCACGGATAGCAGTGGGTGTTCCGTCATTTCCAAAAGGTGGTCCGTTATGGGTCAACCCATTTCTCAAATGGCGGGTTCTTGTCCCAGCAATGCACTTTCCATCGAATCGCAGGGATCCAATCATCGAAGCATTCAATGGTATCGAAATGATACTTTGGTACAGTCGGATCACTTAAATTTTCATGGCGGCGTTCATCGTGGTTCGACCAATTATGGAGCAAAAGGTACTTTTATCGATTCATACGGGAATGTTTATGTGGCGGATACCGAATCAGATCGAGTTTTGAGGTTCACATCGGCATCAACTTCAGGCACGGTTGTAGCGGGTGGTAATGGAAGAGGATCCGGTGCCCATCAGTTAAATCGGCCGTCCTCCATTTTTGTGGATTCCAAAGGTGTTCTCTATGTTAGTGACCAATACAACCATCGAATTATGGCCTGGTCTCCGGGATCGTCTTCTGGGATGGTAGTAGCCGGTGGAAATGGCCCTGGCTCGGGTAATCATCAACTTAATGAGCCTTATGGGGTTTGTATGAATGCACAAGGGCAATTGATGATTAGCGATCAACAGAATCATCGCATCGTTCGGTGGACTCCTGGAGCCCAAACGGGAACCCGAATTTTGGGAATAACTGGATTAGCCGGAATGGCACCTGACATGCTGAATCTTCCAGCCGGACTTTTTTTGGATTCCAAGGGCTTCTTGTATATAGCGGATAGAAACAACCATCGAATTCAACGATGGGTATCTGGATCGCTTTTTTCGCAGACCGTAGCCGGGGGAAATGGCGGGGGTAGCCAACTTAATCAGTTGAATAATCCTGGTGATGTTTTTGTAGATGCTTATGGCGCCGTCTATGTTTCGGATTATGGAAATCATCGGGTTGTGATGTGGAGCAATGGCATTCCCGAGGGTCAACCATTGTTAGAATCTAATTTAGTTAATGGTCCTCGGGGGATTCAAGTGGATACTTTGGGAAATATCTATGTTATGAGCGATGGGTGGGCGTCCTTGCGTTCGTACAACAAAGTAGCTTTATCTGATAAGAAGTTTATTCCTTTGAGAGGCGGTCATTATACCGCCAAAGCCCTTACTTACGGGGGTTGTCTTATCAATATAGATGGTTTTGCAAGAATCCCTGAATATGTCGTTGTGCATAGCAACAGCGAGAAGGAGGTTTGTATTGGAGACACGTTGAGACTTACATCCATTCAAGATACAGGCCTTTCCTACCAATGGCAGCGGAATGGAATCGATATCCCCGGTGCTACTGGTTTAAATTTTGAAGCCGTTCAGGAGGGTCATTACCGGTTGAAGGCCTCAGGTGGGGTCGGTTGTTCGTATTCGAGGGAAACATCGATCCGGCCACTTCCGGCAGCATCCTTGAATGCAAACGTTGTTGCTGGATGTAATCCGGGAGTAATAACGATGACTAGTTCCGATAACAATATCGCAGGGGTTCAATGGTACAGGGAGGGTGTTTTTCAACACCGCTGGGAGTCTCAATACATTTCAACTACCTACTCTAATTCGGGCTTTAATAGTCCTCACGGTGTTTTTATAGATAAATCTGGAAACGTTTACATTGCCGATTTTGAGAACGATCGTGTATTGAGACGGGATGGGGTTAACGGGACAATCCAAGTGGTTGCCGGAGGGAATGGTCGAGGTTCGGCATTGAATCAATTGAATCGGCCGGTGATGGTCCATGTGGATGATTTTGGCTGGGTCTATGTTAGCGATATGGGAAATCACAGGGTCATGAAATGGGCCTGTGGCGGTACATCTGGTCAAATTGTAGCCGGAGGGAACGGTGCGGGTTCGACGTTAAATCAACTTAATCAACCCCACGGGATTACCTTGGATGCTTATGGGGCCTTGATTGTTGTTGATCATTCCAATCACCGGGTTATGCGTTGGGTGAATGGGTCGGTTCAAGGGACGGTGATTGCGGGTGGTCAGGGTAGCGGTAGTCAAGCCAACCAGCTGAATGGCCCTGCCGGAATTAGTATTGGATACGATGGTACTATTTATGTGGCAGATTATTATAACAACCGGATTCAAGCATGGCCATCAGGATCCAATGCTGGAGTTACGGTTGCTACAGGGAGCCAGCCATGGGGATTGGCAATGGACGCTGTTGGCACCCTTTATTTTACTTCTAGGGCGAATCACCATGTGATGCAATGGCGCAAAGGAGCGCAAACAGGCCGAGTTATTGTTGGATACAACGGCACAAGCCATGTGGTAGGCTCCTTGAACGACCCAACGGGCCTAAGTGTTGACTCCAAGGGCGGAATTTGCGTGGCTGAAAGAGGCTATGGAAGTATTCATTATATCAAGCCGGAAAACTTGTCAGGGAAGCCGTATCAAACCATGGCTGCAGGCACTTATACAGCCAAGCTATTTACCTATGGCGGCTGTGAAGTCGATGTTCAAGGAAGCGTGAATTTCGTTCCACAAGCAAGCGTTTGGACAAGCAACCAAGGTGAAGCATGTTTTGGTGATACCTTGGCCCTTCGCGCCATTCAACAAACCGGGTTATCTTATCAATGGCAGCGTGATGGGTTGGATATGCCAGGTGAAACGGGAGCTGAGTTTAGAACGGTATTGCCAGGCACTTATAGGTTAATGGTGGTTAATCAGCAAGGTTGTACGACAACCTCGGAGGATTACGTTCTTCGACCCACGCCTAGCTTTGGTGTATCAACCTTGGCAGTATGTCCTAACGATACGCCCGGTGTACAACTTGCTATCACAGGAAACGATTCTATTTTGTCTGGAATTGCATGGCTTCGAAATGGGATCGTTCACAATTATCAAGATGCAAAATATACCCAAGTTTTACAACAGCTTTATCAAGTTCCCTCTATGTATCATCCCTGGTATGGTTGGGTGAGTAACTTGAATTCCCCTCAGGGGATCCACATCGACCGGGAAGGGAATTTGTATGTGGCTGACACGGAATTTGATCGGATTGTTAAGTGGTCTCCCAATGGAGGTCAGGGTGTTGTGGTGGCCGGCGGTAACGGTCGTGGTGCGGGACTTACACAATTGGATCGACCCTTGGGGGTTTTTGTGGATGAACGAGGTTGGATTTATGTGAGTGATCAAGGAAATCATCGGGTTGTTCGATGGATTCAAGGTCAAGGTGTCGGAACGGTTGTTGCCGGCGGAAGAGGTAATGGATTCAATTTAAATCAGTTATCCAGCCCTCATGGTATTTGGGTTCATAGAACAGGGGATGTATTTGTATCGGACTACGGAAATCATCGAGTGGTTAAGTGGATACCTGGTGCTGATACGGGTTCTGTCGTGGCCGGAGGAAACGGCCCCGGCTCTATGCCCAATCAACTCTATCACCCCGCCGGTATTTGTATGAATCAAGACGGTGAACTATTTGTTGCGGACCAATACAACCATCGTGTTCAGCGCTGGACCATCGGTGCATCAAACGGCGTTACTGTTGCAGGTGGGAATGGGCAGGGAGCGAGGTCTAATCAGCTTTCCAACCCATGGGATGTTTCGGTGCTTGGATCCGGGTCGGTGTACATCAGTGATCGCGGAAACCATCGGGTTATGCTATGGAGGGCTGGCTCAATCAACGGTCAGGTTGTTGGAGGGTACAACGGGTACGGGAACAGTGCGGGCCAAATGAACGATCCATCTGGAATTCGAATTGACCGTCAAGGAAACTTGTACATAGCTGAAAGAGGCAGGCAATGGGTTCAATCGTTGGCTCATGAGCCATTGACATCCATGACTTTTTCTACCTCCGATGCGGGACTGTATACGGCCAGAGCTTATACCAGAGAGGGGTGTTTAGTGGATGGGAATCAATGCGGTTTGCTTGTGAAGGTGACCTCCAGTTCTGGGAACCTTGTTTGCGAGGGTCAGGCCACCGTATTAACGGGAGATTCAATTCCCGGCTGCACCTATCAATGGATTAAGGACGGGGTTCATCTGCTAGGCGCTACCACCCGATTCCTGATGGCGCAATCTTCGGGTTCCTATCGTTTGATGGTGAGCCATCCTAGCGGTTGTACGGCGCAATCCTGTGCTATTCCAGTTTTGGTTAATCCATCAGCGTCCATTCATTCGACTGGAAATTTGTGTTTTCCGGGGTCTGTTCAGTTAAGTTCGCCTTCCCTTGTTGATACGAATGTTGTTTCGGTTCAATGGTACAGGGGCAACGAGGAAGTGGGCCAAAATCAAATGCGAGTGGATCCGTTAGCAAATTTGGAAGTCAATAATTTTGACTATCCTTCCGGGGTATTCCTTGGGAGAAACGGTAAGGACTTGTATTTTACCCAACCCAACCAACACAGAGTGGTGAAAAAAGACCTGGAAACAGGTGTTATTCAGTTTGTTGCCGGTCAAGGAGGTGGGGGTAGCGGTCTATCGCAAATGAATTATCCGCTTGGGGTTTTTGCTCAAAGACAAGGAGAAATATTTGTGGCGGATCATAACAATCATCGAGTGATGCGGTACGAGGCTGGCTCATCAAGTGGATCCGTCGTTGCGGGCGGGAATGGGGCTGGAAGCGGTATGAATCAATTGTACGGACCTTACGGCGTTTTTGTGGATCCTCAGTACCATGTTTATGTGGTAGATCATCATAATCATCGAATTCAACGTTGGGCACCAGGTGCAAGTTCTGGGGTTACCGTGGCGGGTGGAAATGGCGCTGGAAGTGGTTTGAATCAGTTATACTACCCCACCAATATGGTCATAGGGCCCGATGGTTGGATGTACATTGTTGATAAGGGGAATCACCGAGTCCTTAAATGGCGTCTTGGAGAGAGTAGCGGAATGGTGGTTGCGGGTAGTCAAGGGCCTGGAGGGGGATTGAATCAACTTAACAGTCCACACGATGTTCAGGTGGACGTGGCAGGAAGCTTGTACATTACAGATCAATCCAACCACCGTATCATGCGTTGGAGGGCTGGATCCGCCTTTGGTGAAGTTGTCACAGGCGGTATTGGGGCCGGCGGGGCTTTATCTCAATTGAGCACTCCCCAGGGTCTTGGTTTGACATCGGACGGGAATTTGTATACAGCGGATCACAGCAATCACAGGCTTCTTCGTTACGAAGCCATGGGAATGGATACCAATGTATTTGCGCCAACGATGGCAGGGACTTATAGTGCAAAAGTAGTTTATCGTAATGGTTGCTCTACACAAACCAACTCAATTCGCATCGGTCAAGACACCACTGACTTTGGAAATGATTCTTATATGGTCCAAAATAATTTCACGCAGAATAGTTCAGGGTGGAATACGAATCAAAGATTTAGCTATTTGGGTAACCAGGCGCTAGGGCCTTTTGCCAATCAATCCTTGTCGTATTTCAATCAGAATGTCCCTCCCTACGATTCGGCTTACTTTGAGTTTGATTGGAATATTCATGATTCATGGGACAACAATGAGCCATTCTATGTTACAGCCAATGGCCATTTGCTAGGTACGTTCTATTTTTGGACTTGGGGAACCGCCAACTATCCGCAATTAGAGCCATTAGGCCAATCGGGTACTCGTTGTTCGGGATACCCAACTAGAACCTACAGGGCTCGTTTTGCTGCACCCCATGGGATTGGAAACAACGTTTCCTTTTCGATTAATCAATGGAATGCCGAGGATGTTTGTAACGAATCATGGTCAATCGATAATTTTAGGGTAACAGCGGGTCGGAGTGTTACCTTATGTCAAGGAGATACCGTGTGGATGGGCTCCATGCCTTTGGTAAGTTCAGGTTTGCATCGCTTGAATTTAACCAATCAGCTGGGTTGTGATTCGGTTGTTCAGGCTTATGTGCAGGTAAAGCCTAGGCCTGCCGATACAACCATCCATGTTCAGATCTGTGCTGGGGGTAGCTATTTGTTCGGTAGTTTGAACTTGACTCAAAGTGGACGCTATACCCGGGTAACAACTTCCCATAACGGATGTGATTCAACAATTCACTTGGAATTGATGGTTCATCCCGTTTATTCTACCCAAACGAACAGGAGCCTATGTTATGGCCAGACTTTTGGGTTCAACGGAAATGCTTTGTCCACGAGTGGTGTATATACCGCGATGTTGACAACCTCAACAGGTTGCGATTCCATGGTGACTCTTCATTTGACAGTTGCTGACTCTATAAATCCCACGACATTGGTTCAATCGCTTTGTATGGGCGATACCCTGAATCTGCAGGGGCAAGCCTTTTGGCAGGGTGGAAGCTATACGGTGGTTTTGACAAGTCATACGGGGTGCGATAGTTTGGTTTATTTGGATCTGCAGGTTGCAAATCCGTCGACGACGGTGATTTACGATACGATTGCATTTGGGTCGGGGTTCTGGCTGGGGAGTCAGCTTCTCAATGCGACAGGCGTTTATTCCTTGTTGCTTGGCAATATTCAAGGCTGTGATTCTTTGGTAACGGTCCATCTAATGGTATTGAACAGCCCACTTCGTGGCGTACTCCGATATCAAAATACGTCCTTGACCCCCATGTCCCAGGTGATGTTAACCCTTTCGAGCGGCAACCAAGCCATTGACAGTGTTACAACGGATGGACAGGGATCTTTTGATTTTGGAATTCGTCCACCTGGCAGTTACCGATTGAGCTTTACCAATCCAAGGCCGTGGGGAGGCGTTAATGCAACCGATGCCTTGGGGATTTCCCGGCACTTTACCAATTTGCAGTCTCTATGGGGGTTGCGGCGTCAGGTCGCTGATGTGAATCGAACGGCCTCAATTAACTCGTCGGATGCATTGCTTGTTTCGAGGCGTTATTCGTTAATTATTAATGATTTTAGTGCGGGTGATTTCGGTTATTCGATGGATACCTTTTCGATCGGACAGGGAGATAGTGTTTATCTTGATTTACGTTCATTGTGTTACGGTGACGTGAACGGCAGTTACAACCCATCGGTGACGGCGCGTGCGTCATGGACGCGGATGGAGGAGAACGGGGATCAGACGACCAATTCGGGGGTTTACTTCTTGGATTTGAAGGCCAAGCGTGGTATGGATTTGGGGGCGGTATCGTTGAACCTGCGTTTGCCGGAAGGTGTTCAGGTGGTTTCGGTTCGTTCGATGAGCAAGGTGAGCGACGAAGCGGTGGTGTACAAGCAACAGGGCAGAAGCCTACGTTTGGCTTGGTATCATTTGATGCCTTGGCGTTTGATGGAAGGCGATGACGTAATTCGTTTGGAGCTGAAGGGTCGTGCCGAAGGTTGGCTGGAGATGGATGAAACCGAGAGCGAATTGGCTAATTCCGACGGAGTGGCTTTGACGGGCTTGCCGTTGACCGCTGCACGTCTGCGTTTGCAGACCTTCAAGGCTCCTTTGGAGGCCTCCATTTACCCGAACCCAGCGTCAAATCGTACTTCGTTAAACCTGAACCTTGGGCAACCTTCTACTTTACGCGTTGAGGTGGTCGATGCGATTGGCCGTCGGGTTTACCAAAGCCACGATCCAATGCTGTCTGCTGGCGAACACCGTCTAGAATTGCCGATGGACGAATGGTCCGATGGGCAATATTATGTCTTGGTTCAGGCTTTGACGGGGGATGGTGGGGTACTCAAACAGAGCCTCAAACTCCAAAAGAAGCGGTAAGGCCGGAAATTCATTCGGTTTGTAGTTTTGGGGCATGACGATCAAAGAGCGTTATGCCGGGGTGCTTCGGTATTTTGAGGAGAGTGGGCTGGAGGCGGAGACGGAATTGATGTACCGCAATCCGTTTGAGTTGCTGGTGGCGGTGGTTTTGTCCGCCCAATGCACCGACAAACGGGTGAATATCGTGACTCGGCCCTTGTTTGCCCGCTTGCCGGATGCGGCAACAATGGCGGCGGCTGGGGAGGACGTTATACGGGAATTGATTGCTTCGATATCCTATCCCAACGCCAAAGCCAGGCATTTGGCGGGTTTGGCTCAGTTGTTGGTGGAGCGTTATGAGGGCGAAGTGCCGTCGGCCCGGGAGGATTTGATGGCCTTGCCCGGGGTGGGTCGCAAAACCGCCAATGTGATCCTTTCGGTTCTGCACGGGGAGGCGGCGATGGCGGTAGATACCCATGTTTTTCG
>Ga0214921_10008892_pt1 | contig 12863 bp, 10 predicted proteins | sample LL1505_MetaG_FD_177992 | JGI IMG/M metagenome (GOLD analysis project Ga0214921, IMG submission 177992) | Freshwater microbial communities from Lake Lanier, Atlanta, Georgia, United States - LL-1505 | ecosystem: Environmental > Aquatic > Freshwater > Lake | place: USA: Georgia | collected... | reverse complement strand
GACTCGATTCACCGTCTCGGTGACGAGTACGACATCGTGCGAAATCACAATCACGCCACCCTTGAAGTTCTTGAGGAATTCACGCAGCCACACAACAGAATCGGCGTCGAGGTGGTTGGTCGGTTCATCGAGAATCATGGTTTCGGCGTCACTAAACAAAATGCGTGCGAGTTCAATCCGACGGCGTTGGCCGCCGGAGAGCGTATCGAGGGACTGCGACAACACATGATCCGGTAATCCAAGGTTGTTCGCGATCGTCGCGGCTTCCGCTTCGGCGGCGTAACCTCCCAGAGCCGTGAATCGGTCGGTCAGGTTGCCGTATCTCTTCATCGCCGCTTCGGCGATTGCGGGGTCGTCGGCGCCCATGAGACCGGTTGCCTCCGTCATCTGAACCATGATCGTTCCCAGTCCGCGGGCGTCGAGAATACGTGTGCGTGCAAGTTGAGCAGGGTCACCTGTTCGAGGGTCCTGGGGCAAATATCCGAGTTCGCCGCGGACGGAAACAGTTCCCGCGGTTGGTTGAATCTCTTTCGCGAGAACCTTCGTCAGTGTTGTCTTGCCGGCACCGTTTCGGCCTACGAGCCCAACCTTGTCACCCTTATCGACGCGAAAAGCCACGTCAGACATGAGGGTACGAGCACCGACTCGAATCTCGAGCCCCGAAACTTCAATCATCAGATGCTGAAACCGAGAGCCCGCATCATGTCACGGCCGTCATCGGTGATGCGTTCCACACCCCACGGCGGCATCCATTCCCAGTTGATGCGGAAACGCTCGACGACACCGTCGAGAGCCTCTTCGAGCTCCTTTTCGATGACATCTGTTAGCGGACAACCCGCAGATGTCAGTGTCATTCTCACGACGAGCGCATCGTTCTCGTCGTCCCACTCCAGCCCATAGATGAGTCCGAGATCCACAATATTGACCCCCAGTTCAGGGTCAATGACCTCTTTCAGGGACTCAATAATCTCGTCGTGACGAGAGGCGACGAGATCTGTCACGGAGCGGCCACCGCGTAACGGTCGTAGCCCTCGTCCTCGAGACGATCGGCCAGCTCCGGACCGCCCTCTTCGGCGATTCGACCGTCGACGAACACGTGAACGAAGTCGGGTCGGATGTAGCGCAGGATTCGGGTGTAGTGGGTGATGAGAAGAACGCCGAAACCGGTGTTCTCGCGGACGCGGTTCACGCCCTCGGAAACGATTTTGAGCGCATCGACGTCAAGTCCCGAGTCGGTTTCATCGAGCACGGCAAACTTCGGAGCGAGCAGTTCCATCTGGACGATTTCGTGACGCTTTTTTTCGCCACCCGAGAAACCCTCATTGACATTGCGCTCTGCGAACGTTGCGTCCATTTTGAGGTTGGTCATTGCGGTCTTGACGTCCTTGACCCACGTGCGGAGGCTCGGAGCCTCTCCTGTTACGGCGGTCTTGGCCGTTCGCAGGAAGTTCGACACGGATACACCGGGAATCTCTACCGGGTACTGCATCGCGAGGAAGAGACCGGCGCGTGCGCGCTCGTCGACGGTCATCGCGAGTACGTCGACGCCGTCGAGCAGAATCTGGCCCGAATCAACGGTGTAGCGCGGGTGTCCGGCGATCGTGTACGCGAGGGTTGACTTGCCCGATCCGTTCGGTCCCATGATGGCGTGGGTTTCGCCGGACGAGATGGTGAGCGTCACTCCCTTGAGAATGGGCTTGACTCCCTGATCGGTGTTGATCGAGACGTGAAGGTCAATAATCTGCAGAGTGCTCATGGGTTACTTTCGGATTTCGGTGTTGACAAAAACGTCGTCGCCGTCGATTTCGACTGCGAAAACAGGGACGGCTTCAAAAGCCGGGAAGTTGCGGGGCGCGCCCGTTTCCAGATCGAATTTCGAGCCGTGAGCCCAGCACTCAATAGTGTCGTCCTCGACGAAGCCGTCGGAGAGGGAAATATCACCGTGGGAGCAACGATCGCCCAGTGCGTGGACATTCCCAGACGATTCCCGGACGACGGCGATCGGGATTCCGTCGATCACGACCTTGATGGCTTTCCCAAACCGCAACGCCTCGAGGCTGGCAACTCGTTCGCGGGTCATACGGTCTCCTCCACGGCGTCCAGTACCTGCGAAAGGATCTCGGTCAGTCGCTCCTCCAGATCGGGAATGCCGATGCGGCCGACGATTTCCACGAGGAAACCGAGCGCGACGAGTCGGCGTGCCTCTGATTCGGTGATTCCACGAGCCTGCAGGTAGAAGAGGTGCTCGTCGTCCAAACGACCGGTTGCGCTCGCGTGGCCTGCTCCGGCGATGTCGCCCGTTTCGATCTCAAGGTTGGGAATCGAATCCGCACGAGCGCCGTCGGACAAAATGAGGTTTCGATTGGCTTCGTAAGAATCCGTGCCGGTTGCATCGGGTCCGATGAGGACGTCGCCGACCCACACCGTGCGGGTTCCTTTGCCGTGGAGAGCGCCCTTGTACAACACGTTCGATTTCGTCTGAGCCGCTTTGTGATGCACGAACACTTGATGTTCGATGTGGCGTCCATGATCCGCGAAATACAGACCATAGGACTCGATACTGGAACCGGTGCCGGCCAGCGTGATTGCGGGATTGACCCGCTGAACGGCGCCACCCAGTGAAATGAGAATGTGGTCAACGTGTGCCGACTTATCGACGCGAACGAAGTGCGACGCGGCGTGCAGCGCGGTGGAGTCCCATTCGTTCAAGTGGATCACCCGCGCTATGGAACCGTCGTGTGCGATGATTTCGACGTTCTCCGCCAAGGCGGCGGTCCCCGTATTTCGGATAATCACTGAGCGATGTGTGTTCGCGGTGAACTCGAGCACCAAATGAGCGGCCCGAATTCCGTTGAGTTCGCGATCCAGGACAACGGGGTCTCCCTCGCCGTCGACTCGGACGTGCAGCGCTTCGACGGTCGTTGACCAGGCGCGGGCGGAGATTCGGTCCTCGGGCAGTCCGGCTTTACCGGCAACCGTCGCCATGGGCACCCACTCGTGAGTAGCTCCGGTCACGGTGACGTCATGGCGCCCGCCATCCAATTCGCCCTCCGCGAGAGCACCGAGCGCGTCAATCGGGCTGAGGCGCCACTCCACTTGCCGAGCGGAGATTTCGGGGAAATCCTCGGGCTGTGTGGAAGCGAAGCGCTCATTGCGCGTTTGAACCGGCGTATCGGACCATTCGGGCGCAACGGAAGAATTAGTCGATGTTTCCGTCATTAACCGACCGATCCTTCCATGTTCATTTCGATGAGCTTGTTGAGCTCGAGAGCATATTCCATCGGAAGTTCGCGCGCTATTGGTTCGATAAAGCCGCGAACAATCATCGCCATGGCTTCGTCTTCCGCCATCCCGCGAGACTGAAGGTAGAAAAGTTGTTCTTCGCTCACGCGCGAAACGGTTGCCTCGTGACCGAGGTGGACGTCGTCGACGCGAATGTCAATGGCGGGATACGTGTCGCTGCGGGAAATCGTGTCGACGAGAAGGGCGTCACAGCGAACGGTGTTCGCTGAGTGGTGCGCCTTCTCCCCCATTCGAACCTCACCGCGGTAACCCGCGCGTCCGCCACCGCGGGCGATTGACTTCGAGATGATTGACGAGGTCGTGTTGGGAGCGAGGTGGATCATCTTCGCACCCGCGTCCTGATGCTGACCCGGTCCCGCGAATGCGACCGAGAGGGTTTCGCCCTTGGCGTGCTCCCCCACCAAGAAGATCGACGGGTACTTCATCGTGACCTTGGACCCGATGTTTCCGTCGACCCACTCCATGGTCGCGTGCTCGTGTGCGACGGCGCGCTTGGTGACGAGGTTGTACACGTTCGTCGACCAGTTCTGGATCGTCGTGTAACGGACTCGAGCGCCCTTTTTCACCACAATTTCGACGACGGCCGAATGCAGTGAATCCGACTTATAAATCGGGGCAGTGCAGCCCTCGATGTAGTGGATGTAGGAATCCTCGTCCGCGATGATCAGGGTTCGTTCGAACTGGCCCATGTTTTCGGTGTTGATGCGGAAGTAGGCCTGTAGCGGAATTTCGACGTGGACACCCTTGGGCACGTACACGAACGAACCGCCCGACCACACCGCGGTGTTGAGCGCAGCAAACTTGTTATCTCCCGAGGGGATGATGGTGCCGAAGTATTCCTTGAAGATGTCCTCGTGCTCGCGAAGCGCGGTATCCGTGTCAAGGAAGAGCACCCCCTGCTGCTCGAGGTCTTCACGAATCTGGTGGTACACGACCTCTGATTCGTACTGAGCGGCAACCCCGGCAACGAGTCGTTGGCGTTCCGCCTCGGGGATACCCAATCGCTCGTAGGTACGGCGGATGTCCTCGGGCAGGTCTTCCCACGACTGCGCTTGGCGCTCGGTCGACTTGACGAAGTATTTGATGTTGTCGAAATCGATTCCCGAGAGGTCAGCACCCCAGTTGGGCATCGGCTTCTTTTCGAAAAGTGCAAGCGCCTTCAGTCGACGCTCCAGCATCCAGGCCGGTTCGTTTTTGCGCTTCGAGATGTCGGTGACGACCTTCTCGTTGATGCCGCGCTTCGCGCTGGCGCCAGCGGCATCCGTGTCGTGCCAGCCGAACTCGTACTGGCCGAGGCTCTCCAGTTCGGGGCGGTCAACAATCGGTTCTGCCATGATTTCCTTCCTCGTCTTCAAACACGTTCATCGTGCCGACGATCCGCGGTGGGCGCGGGGCGAACATAGACTGATTGCCTAGGCTTGCCGTCTCATTCTACGTTGTAAGGACTCTCGTGGCTTCTCTCCCGACATCGATTCGTTCTCGCGCCGTTGTCCTCGTCACGTGGTTAAACCTCATCGCGCAGATCGGAATTGTCGGGACGGGTGGTTTGGTTCGTCTGACCGCATCCGGTTTGGGCTGCCCAACGTGGCCGAAGTGCACCGAGGATTCACTCATCTCAACGCCCGAAATGGGTATCCACGGGTTGATCGAATTCGGAAATCGGCTACTGACGCTCCTCGTTCTTGCGGTGTGCGTCGCGCAGCTTGTCGCGTTGTGGTCACTGCGTCGGTCACGGCGCATCGAGTGGCGACTCGCAGTCGGTCTGGCCGTTGGAATTCCCGTCCAGGCGGTCATCGGCGGGATTTCGGTGTGGACCCAATTGAACCCTTACGTGGTGGGATTGCACTTCGTCGTGTCCGCGATCATGGTGATGCTCGCCACACTGTTGCTGTGCCGTGTCCAGACGGTTGGACCCCTTCCCCGTGCGGGCCAGGCTGATGTTCTGTCGTGGGCAATTTCAGGAATGACCGCCGTGGTCTTGCTGGTGGGAGTGCTGACCACCGGTTCTGGTCCGCACGCGGGTGACGCCGATGCTCCGCGCAACGGTCTCAACTCCGAACTACTTCAACACTTTCACGCGTGGCCGGCATACGTCACGACGGCACTTGTTGTGCTTGTCGTGTTGTTGTCGATCGGGCGCGAACGCCGCGCGTGGATGTTGGTCGCGGCAGGGTTCGGCGCACAGATGGGACTCGGCATTTGGCAGTCACGCACGGGTTTACCGATCGAAGTTGTTGCCATCCACGTGGTCTTGTCGATGGTCGTCGTCTCGCTCGTGACGAGGGCCGTTTACATCAGGACGATGAGCGGATCAATCGCCACCGCCACGAACAGCACCGTCAAATAGGTGTTGCTCGCGTGGAAAACACGCATCGCGGAGGCATCAATCCCATCGGCCGTCTTGTTGTACAGCCGATGCGCTTCGAGGATGAACCACGTGCCTGCGCAGACGGAGACGACGACATAAACGAACCCCATATCGGCGGTCGGGATAAGAATGAGTGACGCCACAACGGTCGCCCACGCGTAAAGCACGACTTGAAGACCTACCGCGAGTCGCGGTCGCAGGACAGACAACATCGGGACCGACGCTGCGGCGTACTCGTCAACGTAGCGCAGGGATAGAGGCCAGTAGTGGGCGGGGGTCCACGCGAAAACGATGAGGAACAGAATCCACGGCACCGCGGACAATGAGCCGGTTACGGCAGACCAGCCAATGAGAACGGGAAAGCAGCCCGCGATTCCGCCCCACACGATGTTTTGCTCGGTGCGACGCTTGAGAAGTAGCGTGTAGACGACGACGTAGAACACGATCGCGGCCAGCGACAACAACGCCGCGAGCGGGTTTGCAATCAGCCAGAGAACAACAATCGATGCGACGCCCAACACCGTTGCGAAGATGAGCGCTGCACGGGGTGAAATGCCGCCTGACACGATTGGTCGGCCCTTTGTCCGCTCCATCAATTGATCAATATCGCGGTCCACGTACATGTTGAAAGCGTTTGCACTGCCGGCACTCATCGCACCTCCAACGAGAGTTCCGAGGACAAGCCACAGATTGGGGATTCCGCGCTCGGCGAGGAACATAGCGGGAGCGGTAGTGACTAGGAGCAGCTCGATCACGCGTGGCTTGGTGAGAGCGATGTACGACCACACCGTGGACTTTACGGATACCCGGACGACTGACGGTAACTCGGTCGTTGCGCGGGGTGAACTCACGAGCACCATTCTACGTACCTGTCCCGAGCACCCCATTCCACTAAACTGAAGGGGTACACCTCAGGCGTGTTCCGTCTCCGTGCCATTGTCGACACAGAGGGTTTACCTCGGCGCGTCTCGACACACACGATTGGACCGTTATGACGACTCTGGAGTGGACTCCTCTCGATAAGAAGGCTGTCGACACCGCGCGGTTACTTGCGGTTGATGCGGTGGAAAAGGTCGGGAACGGTCACCCCGGTACCGCGATGTCTATGGCGCCCGTGGCTTACCTGCTGTACCAAAAGGTCATGCGCCACGATCCAAACGATTCCAACTGGTTGGGTCGCGACCGTTTTGTTCTCTCCATCGGGCACTCGTCGCTTACCCAATACATTCAGCTCTTCCTCGGAGGCTTCGGGTTAGAACTCGACGACCTCAAGGCATTCCGCACGTGGGGTTCGAAGACGCCCGGCCACCCCGAGTTTGGACACACAAAAGGCGTTGAAATCACCACGGGACCTCTGGGTCAGGGATTTGCGTCTGCGGTTGGCATGGCCTACGCACAACGCTTTGAACAGGGACTGTTCGACCCTAATGCCGGGCAGTCATCTCCTTTCGACCACTACACGTACGTCATCTGCGGCGACGGTGACATGCAAGAGGGAGTTACGGCGGAAGCAGCGTCACTCGCCGGACATCAGCAACTGGGAAACCTCGTCGTGATTTACGATTCGAACCAGATTTCGATCGAAGACGACACGAATATTGCCTTCACCGAGGATGTTGCGGCCCGTTACCGCGCCTACGGCTGGGATGTCCGTGAGGTCTCGTGGCGCACATCGGACGGTTACGTCGAGGATGTGCCCGCATTGCACAAGGCCATTGAGGCGGGCAAGGCGGAATCGACAAAGCCTTCGCTCATCATCCTGAGAACGATTATCGGCTACCCCGCTCCGACCAAGCAGAACACGGGAAAGATTCACGGGGCGGCTCTCGGCGCTGAGGAGGCCACGGCGACAAAACGTGCGCTTGGGTGGGACCCCGACGAGTCATTCGTTGTTCCCGATGAGGTGTTGGCGCACACCCGACTGCTGGCCGAGCGCGCGGCGAGCGTTCGTCAAGCGTGGCAGAAGGATTTCGATGCGTGGGCTGCGGCGAACCCCGCGGAAAAGGACCTCCTCGACCGAACACTGAGCGGCTCACTGCCGGCGGATCTTGACGCCGCACTTCCCGTCTTTGAGTCGGGAACCTCCATCGCCACTCGCGCCGCTTCGGGCAAAGTCCTCAACGCGTTGGCTGGAGTGATGCCCGAGCTGTGGGGAGGCAGTTCCGACCTCGCCGAATCCAACGTCACGACCATCGAGGGCGCGAAGTCGTTCGTGCCAGCCGAGCATTCGACCGCGCACTTCCGTGGTGATCCACATGGTCGCGTGCTCCATTTCGGAATTCGTGAACACGCAATGGGCGCCATTCTCAATGGAATCGCCCTGCACGGTCCGACCCGCTCGTTCGGCGGAACCTTCCTCATCTTCAGTGATTACATGAGACCGGCTGTCCGTTTGGCTGCCCTCATGAAGACACCATCAATTTTCGTCTGGACCCACGACTCCGTTGCACTGGGTGAAGACGGACCGACTCACCAGCCGATCGAACAACTCGCTACCCTGCGCGCCATCCCGGGTCTCGATATCGTCCGACCCGCGGATGCCAACGAAACCGCGTGGGCGTGGAAAACCATCCTCGAACGTCGAAATGGACCAGCGGGAATCGCTCTGTCACGCCAAAACCTTCCGGTGTTCGAGCGAGGGGCGTCTGCCTCCGCAGACGAGTTCGCCCCCGCGAGCCAGACGGCCAGGGGTGCGTACGTCCTCGTTGACTCCCCCACGGGAACAGTGGATGTCATCGTGATCGCAACAGGTTCCGAAGTGCAACTGGCCGTGGCCGCGCGTGACGAGCTCGCCGCGAAGGGAATTGGCGCACGAGTTGTCTCCGCGCCGTGCCTTGAGTGGTTCGACGAGCAATCGGCGGAGTATCGAGAATCTGTACTGCCGGCATCCGTCAGCGCCCGTGTATCCGTCGAGGCCGGGCTCGCACTCGGATGGTCGCGCTACGTCGGCGCACACGGAGCCTCCGTGTCAATCGAACACTTCGGCGCTTCCGCCGATTACCAAACGCTCTTCCGTGAATTTGGGATGACGTCAGAGGCAGTGACCCTCACCGTCGAATCCCTATTGAATCGCTAACGAAAGGCTCCACCACTGTGATCACACCAACCCAGAAGCTGTCCGATGTCGGAGTGTCGATTTGGCTCGACGATCTGTCACGAGACCGAATCCAATCCGGTTCACTGCAAACCTTGATCGAGACGCGCAATGTCGTCGGCGTCACGACCAATCCGACGATTTTCGCGTCAGCGTTGGCGACCGGGACGACGTATGGAGAGCAGATTTCCTCACTCGCTCGTGCCGGAGCATCGGTGACCGAAGCGGTGTTTGCCGCCACGAGTGATGATGTCGCCTCCGCGTGTGACATATTCCGACCCATTTTCGAGGCAACTCGAGGTCGCGATGGCCGCGTTTCGATTGAAGTTGAACCGACCCTCGCTTTCGACCACGCGAACACGGTGATCCAGGCGAAGGAATTGTTCACGCGCGTCGGACGCGACAACGTCATGATCAAAATTCCCGCAACAAAGCAAGGGCTCGGTGCCATCAGCGATGTCCTGGCCGAGGGCATCTCCGTCAATGTCACACTCATCTTCTCCCTCGAGCGGTATGCAGAGGTCGTCGATGCGTATCTGGAAGGTCTCGAGAAGGCACAGGCAAATGGGCATGACCTGTCCACGATCCACTCGGTCGCGTCGTTCTTTGTTTCTCGCGTCGACACCGAAATTGACAAGCGACTTGTTGCCATCGGTTCGGATTCCGCCATCGCCCTCAAGAGTCAAGCGGGGGTCGCAAACGCGCAATTGGCCTACGAATTGTTCGAACAGAAGTTTGCAACCGACCGCGCGACAACTCTCCTCGCGGAAGGAGCGAATCTGCAACGACCACTGTGGGCGTCCACCGGAGTCAAGGATCCCGCGCTACCCGACACTCTCTACGTTACGGAGCTTGCGGCGCCCAATACGGTCAACACCATGCCCGAAAAGACGCTCGAGTCGACGTTTGACCACGGGGTCATTCATGGTGACGCGGTTAGCGGTTCTTACGACGACGCTCGGCGCGTCATCGCGGCGGTCGAGGCTCTGGGGATTTCAATCAACGAGGTGACGGACCTGCTGGAAAAAGAGGGCGTCGACAAGTTCATCGTCTCGTGGAATGAGCTTCTCGACATCGTCACCTCACTCATGGATTCGTCTCGATGACAGTGCACGTGTCCGGCGCTGCTGCTGATGCGGTTGCTCGACACGTCCCGACTCTCGTCGCCACTCGGTTCGCGTCGCGACTCGGCGACGGTGACGACTCGCTCTGGGGAACCGCGGCTCAATCCGAAGCGAGCATTCGACTCGGTTGGGTGCACGCAGCTTCCGCGGCAAGGTCCCTCGTCACGGAGATCGAGGCGTTACGCGATGAATTCACTTCCACCGGATTGACGCGGTTTGTCCTCTGCGGCATGGGCGGCTCGTCCCTTGCGCCCGAGGTCATCACTAGGACAGCAGGGGTAGAACTGGTTGTGCTCGATTCGACACATCCCACTCAAGTGGCTCGAGTGATCGATGCGGATATTGAGCGGACTGTCGTGATCGTCTCGTCTAAATCGGGGTCCACTACGGAAACCGATTCTCAGAAGCGCGCATTCGAAGCGGCGTTCGTTGAGGCGGGAATCGACCCCTCCGCTCGATTCGTCATCGTTACTGACCCCGGGTCCCCGCTGGACGAGTCCTCGCGCGACGCTGGTTATCGTGTCGTCAACGCCGATCCCCACGTTGGAGGCCGATACTCTGCGCTGACAGCATTCGGCTTGGTGCCGTCAGGTCTCGCCGGAGTGGAAATCTCGGCTCTCCTCGATGACGCGGAGGCCGCACTGTCGACACTGCTGGCGGATTCTGCTGAAAACCCAGGACTTCGCCTGGGCGCTGCGATGGCGGGAACTCAGCCACGGCGGGACAAAATGGCGATTGTGACCGATGAAACGTCGATTGTCGGCATTGGTGATTGGATTGAGCAACTCGTCGCGGAATCGACGGGTAAAGAACTGACGGGAGTCCTCCCCGTCGTTCTTGAGCGCGGTGCATCACTACTGCTGGCGGATGACCTGCTCGTCGTCAACATTGTTGATGACGCCATCGCGACGTCGGGAGACTCGGTAACTGTGGCAGCACCGCTTGGAGCCCAGCTTTTGATTTGGGAAGTGGCGACGGCCGTAGCCGGTCATCTACTCGGAACAAACCCATTCGACCAACCCGACGTCGAATCGGCGAAGCTTGCCGCGAGGGCGTTCCTCGACGGAACACCAGAGCCCGTTACGCCTTTTTGCGCCGACGGAGACGTGTCCATGACGGCGGCGGGATACTCCCCCGCGGCGACGAACACGGCTGCTGCGGTTCGCGAACTTCTCGACCAGCTCCCCTCCGACGGTTACGTGTCGATTCACGCATATGCCGATCGAGAAGGCGGCAGCGGGCTGGAAGCGCTACGCGGTGTACTTGCCACAATCGCACATGGTCGGGCCGTGACGTTCGGATGGGCACCGCGCTTCCTCCACTCGACCGGCCAGTATCACAAGGGTGGCCCAACCCAGGGGGTGTTCCTTCAAATCATCGAACGCGCTGCAGTTGACCGAGAAGTTCCTGATCGTCCCTACTCTTTCGGTACGCTCATCGCTGCTCAGGCGCGAGGCGACGCACAGGTTCTCGCCGATCATCACCGGCCGGTCCTCACACTCACTGTTCCCGGGCCCGCGGGAGTCCGCAGCGTGCTGGCGGAGATTGCGAATCTCTCGTGACCAATCCCAATCCCCTGCGTGATCCGGCAGACCGTCGACTTGGTCGAATAGCTGGACCCTCGGGACTCGTCATCTTCGGAGTGACGGGAGACCTGTCTCGAAAGAAGCTGATTCCAGCGGTCTACGACCTCGCCAACCGCGGATTGTTGCCGCCGGGATTTGCGCTCGTCGGGTTTGCGCGCCGAGATTGGACACACGAGCAGTTCATCGAGATTGTTCACGACTCCGTGAAGGAGTTCGCGCGGACCCCATTCCGTGAAGACGTCTGGGCTCAATTGTCGGCGGGAATTCGGTTTGTGTCGGGCGATTTTGATGACAACGACGCATTCGATCGACTCGGTGCCACTATTCAAGACCTCGACCGGGATCGCGGAACAATGGGCAACCACGCGTTCTATCTGTCAATTCCGCCGCGGTCATTCCCGGTCGTCACCCAACAACTCAGTCGCAGCGGCTTAGCGGCACCCAAGGATGGCCAGTGGCGCCGGGTTGTCATCGAAAAACCGTTTGGACATAACCTTCAGTCGGCGCAGGAGCTAAACGCGGTCGTCGAGGGAGTATTCCCTCCCGATTCCGTTTTCCGAATTGATCATTACCTCGGTAAAGAGACGGTGCAGAACATACTTGCGTTGCGGTTCGCAAACACGTTTTACGAACCACTGTGGAATTCGCATTACGTCGATCACGTGCAAATTTCGATGGCCGAAGACATCGGCGTCGGAGACCGAGCGGGCTATTACGACGGCATCGGGGCGGCTCGTGATGTCATTCAGAACCACCTTCTGCAGTTACTTGCGCTCACGGCGATGGAAGAGCCCCTTTCGTTCGCGGCCCACGAACTGCGCGCCGAGAAAGAAAAGGTCCTGGCTGCGGTCACGTTGCCCACCGACCTGTCACAGGCGACCGCTCGCGGGCAATACACGAGCGGTTGGCAGGGTGGAGTCCAGGTAAAGGGCTTCCTCGAAGAAGACGGAATGAACCCCGAATCCACAACCGAAACGTACGCCGCAATGCGGGTCGAGATTGATACACCGCGTTGGATCGGCGTGCCGTTCTATTTACGCGCAGGGAAAAGACTCGGGCGCCGAGTCACCGAAATCGCTGTTGTTTTCAAGCGCTCGCCACAACACCTATTCGAACCAGGACAAGTCTCCAGCCTTTCGCAGAACGCGCTCGTGATTCGGGTGCAGCCCGACGAGGGGGTCACAGTGAAGTTTGGGTCGAAGGTCCCCGGAGCGGGTATGCAGGTGCGCGATGTCACGATGGATTTTGGTTACGGTCATGCATTTACCGAGCAGAGCCCCGAGGCGTATGAGCGACTCATCTTTGATGTATTGCTGGGAGACCCACCGCTCTTCCCTCGTCACGAAGAAGTTGAATTGTCGTGGAAAATCCTCGACCCGATCGAAGAG
>Ga0214921_10008891_pt1 | contig 12863 bp, 12 predicted proteins | sample LL1505_MetaG_FD_177992 | JGI IMG/M metagenome (GOLD analysis project Ga0214921, IMG submission 177992) | Freshwater microbial communities from Lake Lanier, Atlanta, Georgia, United States - LL-1505 | ecosystem: Environmental > Aquatic > Freshwater > Lake | place: USA: Georgia | collected... | reverse complement strand
ACCCACGCGGGGTTGCAGATGTTCGGGGGCGTGGCCCCGATGCCACGGGCGTAGTTCACGGCTCCGCCGAGGAGGAGGCCGCGACGGAGCCCGTCCCGGAAGTCGGCGTCCGAGGAGTCCACCGCCAGCGCGCCGCCGCGCTCGGCCTTGCGGCTGGCTGCACCGTCGAAGCGATCCACGCGCCAGTTGGCCATGGCCAGGCCTTCCGCGAAGGCGCGGCCGAGGGCCTCGACCTCGGCGCGCTTCTTGGGGAAGCCGGCCGACAGGTCAACGGAGATTCCCTTGTCGCCGCGGCGGTCCAGGGCCTTCACCAGCTTGGCGGCGGCCATCCGAATGGAGGCTGGGGTCACGGATCCGGGCTCACCGAGCCCCAGCAGGACGTGCTTGCCGCCGGCGGCCAGCACTTCGCCGTTCTCCCCGCTGAATCCGGGGGTCTCGAGCGCGTCCGAGACGGCCTGGATCGTGGCGTAGGCGGCCGGGACGGTCTTGCCGTCGGAGGTGACCCCGACAACCGTGACGAGCGAGCGGGCGGAACCGATCGAGAGGGTGCTGAACATGGGGCGGTCAGTCTATGGGGCCCCGGGGGCGCAAAAGCACCACCGCCCCGTCATCACTGACGGGGCGGTGGGAAATTGCATTTGACTCGCGAAGGTCAACAGACCTGTTGGCGCGAGGCTTATTCGACCGAGGCTTCGGCGAGCTTCGTGAGCATGTCGGCGTTCTTTTGCTGGATCTTGTCCTTCGTGTCGCTCAGGCCCTTCACGGCGCCACCAGCGACGACGATGCCGGCGATGCCGAACTCGATGGATTCCTGGCCACGCTCGTCAGCGATGAAGTTCGCGATGATGTTCTTGATCATTTCTCGATTCCTTTGCTTACAAATCAATGCGCCAAACTTCGATATTTCGTGGCGGGCGCAGTCACCCCTACCAACAGCGGTAGTTGGAGGGAACATAGGTTCTGTTCCGGGGGCGGTCAATCGGGATCACCCGGAATTCGGCCCGGAGTTAGGGAAAAGTCACGTTATCAGACGCCGCAGGGGCGCTTCCAGCGACTGTTGCGCCGACTCGCCGTCACTTGTGCTCGGCAGACTTGCCGAACTTCGGCCGCGCAGCGATGGCCAACTTCATGTTGGCGTCGACGTCGGACTGGGGGAGCACCCGCTCCCAGAGCCGCCGCGCCTCCTGCTCGTCGCCGGAGAGGGCGCGGGTCAGCGCAAGGTTGGAGACGTAGTCCGCATCGGACGGGTCCTTGGTGTAGGCGCCGCGGAAGTCCTTGTCTGCTGCGACCAGGTTCGCATCGAGCAGGTGGCACAGGCCGCGGTTGTTGAGCAGCACCGGGTTGTCCGGGAATCGCACGAGCCCGCGGTTGATCCATTCGATGGCGTCGGTGATGCGGCCTTCGATCAGCAGCACCTCCGCGCCCTCCGAGTACGTCCCGAGGTTGTCGGGGTACCTCTGGTACATGCGCTCGATCAGGAAGCCGGCCTGTTCCGTCTTGCCCTTGGCGGCGAGGACACGGGCTGTCAGCTGCATGGTGTCGGGGGAGGCAAGCTGCATCGGGCCGCCGTCGAACCAGTCCTTGTCCTTATCCTGGCCGCTCTGGCAGCCGGCGAGTGACATGGCGGCAATGACGATCGCGAGCGATCGAGCGGCGCATGCCGCGAGAAGATTGGGGTGGCTCATGGCATGCCTCCGTTCGACGGACCGTTCACGTCCCGGGGATTGAGCTCCTGAGGCTGGCCCTGCGGCAGCGGAACGCTGTTGATCTTCTCGCGGATGAGGAGCGCGGCCGAGGTGGCAACGCCCGTTCCACCGGCCGGGGCCTGGTTCAGCACGATGCGCGCGCGGTCGATGCCGGTTGCCTCCAGGCGCCTGCGCACCTCGCCGATGCGTGCGTCGTAGAGGGCGTCGTCGGCCAGTCCGCGGCGGACGGCGATGCCGCCGCCGTCATCACGGAGCGCCTCCGCAAGGATGGTGAGGTCGCGGCGACCGAGGGGAGAGAGCGACGACGAGCCGGGCAGGAAGTGCTCTTCGCCCATGCTGCGCTGGCGGATCACGCCGAGGCGGGTTTGGTCGTTGAACGGATCGCGCACGAGCTGCTGGTCGAGTTCGTACTGCTTGTCGTCGCTGAGGTCACGGCGATCGGGCTCGGGCTTGGGCTGGGAACTGCACCCCGGGGCGGCGAGTGCCGAGACGAGCAGGGCGGCGACGACGCAGCGTGCATGGCACGGGCGGCGATGCGCTCCTGCGGGACCGTTTCTGCCGATGCGGCCGTGGAGGGGGACTGGCGGGAGGGGGCTGTTCATGGACGTTTCCTTGGGTGCGACGGCCGCGGCTGCAGCCGGTGCGGGTTCAGTCCGCGTTCGCCTTGCTCAAGCTCTCAAGCATCATAATGACTACCGGAACCGCGATCACGATGATCGTGGCCGGCAGCAGCATCCCTGCAAGCACGAACACCATCAGGACCGAGGCGCGGTGCGCGCGTTCCTCGAATCCCTCGATCTCCTCCTGTCGCAGCGAGTCCGACATCACCTTGACCATCTGCGCGACCTCGGTGCCGAAGCGTTCGGTCTGCTCCAGCAGCGAACCGAGCGCCTCGAATTCCTCGACCCCGGTACGTTCCGCCGCCGAGGCGAGCGCCTTGCTCCAGGTGGCGCCGAACACCACCTCGAGGTCGATGCGCCGCATCTCCTCGCTCAGGGCATTGTTCGAGCCGGCCAGGTTTTCGCAGACCGTCATCCACGATGCATGGAGGCCAAGCCCGCCCTGCAGCGAGAGTTCGACGAGGTCGAGCATGATGGGGAAGTCGGCGGTGATCTCCATGCGCCGCTGGGCTGCCCGTGTATTGAGCCAGGAAGCAGGCAGCCACCAGCCCAGCAAGGCTCCGAGCGCCCCCAGCGTGGCCATCGCCGCGGTGATCGATTCGCCTCCGCCCATCGTCCAGAGTCCGCCGATCGCCCCCAGCGCGATGGCGGACGCATGCATGGCCGCGAACCACGCCTGCGGCGCACCGTCGGCCAAGCCCGCCGCTGCGAGCCGGTCCCGGTACCGCTTCGGCAGCCGGGCCGGGGTGACGTCCTTCGGTTCCTGCATGGCCGCCTTCCGTGCCTGCGCGAACTTCCACGCCGAGAGCGCGAGCAATCCCGAGGCAACCACCACGACGGTGCCCAGGTTCATGCGTCCCTCCGTGCGGCGGAAAGCTCCACCTGCGCCAGCCGCTGCGTCAGGATGATGCCGGCGGCCACCAGCACGGCGGAGATGGCCAGCACCATGTTGCCTGCCGGCCGGTCGAAGACGAATTCCGCGTAGCCCTCGAGATTGGCGCAGAGGATCGGCACTGCCAGTGCGGGCAGCGGCGCCATGACGAACGCGGCGGTGCGGCTGTAGGTCAGGATGGTCCTCGACCGCCTGCGGATGCGGTTGCGCTCCACCAGCGCCCGCGTCAGTCGATCCGAGGTGTCGGCGATGTTCCCGCCGGCGGACAGCTGCAGGAGGAGTGCAAGCCCGAACGCGCGGAGTGCCGGTTGCTTCGATGCGACCAGCACCTTGCGGATGGACTCGGTGAGCTCCTCGCCAAGTTCCTCGCGCTGCTTGATGTCCCGGAAGGCCCGGCCGGCCTCGCCGTGGCTGCCATTGGCGAGGATCTCGATCATGCCCGTCACCGGGATGCCCGCGCGCAGTGCGCGGCTGGCGGTGCGGATGGCCGACAGCGCGTGCTTCTCGTCCTCGATCCGCTGCTTCGTGCGGCGGCGGGTGCGCAGGATCATGAGCGCCGCGTACCACAGCCCGATGAATCCGAGCGCGAGCCCGAACCGATCGGCCAGGATCCACAGGGCGCCTGCAATCAGGATGCCCACCACGCCGATCATCGGGCTGTCGAGGCGAAGTGCGCCGCCGTCCCGTTGTTTCGCGGCATCGGTCACCGCCGCAACCGGCGCGGCGACCGCCGGCGCGACTGCCGCTGCCGCGCGGTCGGCGCGACGTACAAGCAGGTAGAAGGACACCGCCACCGCGATTGCCGCGCCGGCCGGGAGCCAGGATCCGGACGCCGCCACGATCAACGGGCGGACCCCTCGTCGAGCTTCCCGGCGGCGAAGGCATTCGGGTTCATGCGGATGCCACGCGACTCGAGGTAGTCCATGAACGCCGGCCGCACGCCGGTCGATTCGAAGAAGCCGTCGGTGCGGCCATCGTGGCTGCCGGTGATCCGGTACCGATGGATCGGGTGCATGCGCAGTCCCTCGTCGCCGGCCTCGCCGACCTCGAGGATCTCGCCGACCACGCGCCGTCCGTCGGGGAGTCGCGTCAGGTGCACCACCAGGTCGATCGCGGAGGCCACGTAGTCGCGGAGGACGCGGATGGGCATGTCCACGCCGCCCATCGCGAGCATGGACTCGAGGCGATAGATGGCGTCGCGGGCGCTGTTGGAGTGGAGGGTCGTCATGGATCCCTCGTGGCCGGTGTTCATGGCCTGCATCATGTCGAACGCCTCTGCACCGCGGCACTCGCCGACGATGATGCGGTCGGGGCGCATGCGGAGCGCGTTGCGCAGCAGGTCGCGCGGCTCGACCGCACCGATCCCCTCGACGTTTGCCGCGCGTGTCTCGAGGCGCACGACGTGCGATCCCTCGAGCCGGAGCTCGGCCGCATCCTCGATGGTGATGACGCGTTCGTGCGGGCCGAGCGATGCGGACGCCGCGTTGAGGAGCGTTGTCTTGCCGACTCCGGCGCCCCCCGAGAAGATGATGTTGAGCCGCCCCGACACCGCGGCGCGCAGGAGGTCCGCCATGGCGGGCGCCAGCGTGCCGAAGCCGACGAGCCGGTCGAGGTCGAGCGCGCGCTCCGGGAAGCGGCGGATGCTGAGCTGCGGGCCGTCCACGGCGAGGGGCGGGATGATGGCGTTGACGCGCGACCCGTCGGCGAGGCGTGCGTCCACCATGGGTGATCGCTCGTCGATGCGGCGTCCGGCGTTCCGGACGATGCGGTTGATGATGTGCAGCAGGTGAGCGTTGTCGCGGAAGCGCGCCTCGCTCCGGCGAAGCTGGCCTCGGCGCTCAACGAAGACGCGGTCGGGGCTCACCACCAGGATGTCGGTGATCTCTCCGTCCGCGAAGAGCGGCTCGAGCGGTCCGAGGCCGAACACGTCGTCGAGGACCCCCCGCACCAGCTGTGCGCGCATCTCGGCAGGCACCGTCCTGCCGGAGAGGTCGATCAGCTCGCGCACGCGTGCATCGCACTGCGCCACCAGTTGCTCGCGGGTGATGGAGCTTGCGGCGGCGAAGTCGAACGTGGCGAGCAGTCGCCCGTGCAGCTCCCGCCGGAGCTGGTCGATGGCTTGGTCGGCGGCTTCGCTCACGGCTTGGCAGCCTCGGTCGTCGCTGCCGGCGCGGGTGCGTTCTCCGGTGCCGGCTCGGCCACGGCATCGGTGTTCTGCACGGCGTCCGCAGCAGCCACGCGCGTCGCGTCCGGCCGGCGCCAGGCGCCGGGGCCCCGGAGCCCCTCGAGACCGAGGTTCTTGAGTCGCGCGAGCGGGCTCCCCACCGGCACTGCGCCGGCGAGCTGGCCATTGACGAAGAGCTCCCAGTCGTTGGGGGTCTCGTGCAGGTCGCCGGGCATCGGGCGATCCATGCCGTCGTAGAGCGGCTCGACCACTTCCGCGGTGACCATCACCACCAGCTCGGTCTGTGCCTGCTCGTAGCGCACGCTGCGGAAGAGCGGCCCGAGGATCGGCATGTCGCCGAGCACCGGGACGCGCGACACCGTGGCCTGGTCGAGGCTGCGGAGGAGGCCTGCCGTGGCGAACGACTGCCCACTGGCGAGCTCCACCGTGGTGCTCGAGCGCCGCGTGGAGAGTCCCGGGATGCTGAAGCCATTGACGTTGACCTTGCCGATCTCGCTGAGTTCGCTCACTTCCGGCGCCACTTCCAGGCGGATCTTGCCGTCGCCGAGGACCTCGGGGCGGAAGTTCAGTCGGATGCCGAACTCCTTGTACAGCACCGTCACGGTGCTGCCGCCACCGACCACGGAGCCCTGCACGACGGGGATGGGGAACTCGCCGCCCACCAGGAAGGTGGCGCTTTCGCCGCTGATCGCCACCAGGTTCGGCTCGGCGAGGAGGCGGACGTAGCGGTTCTCGCTCAGCGCGTGGAGGAAGACCTCGAGGTCCGCGCCGGTGATGCCCATGAAGAGCGTGGAGGTGCCTGCCACCGGGGTCTTGTCGAACTGGAAGCCGGCGTCGTTCACCGGGTTGCCGTTCGTCGGCGAGATGCCCACCGGCTGGAAGGGCGTGCCGCCCGGGGGCTGGAAGCCGCCGAATACCGTGTTGCCGCCGATCACGCCGCCCACGGCGAGTTCGCGCAGCGCGGTGCGGCTTGCCTCGGCGATGCGCACGCGGAGCTGGACCTGCTGCACGCCGGCGATCTTCGTGACGTCGATCCACTTCATGTTGGTCGACTGCATGTAGGCACGCACGCGCTCGGCGGTGGCCATGTTGGGCATGATGCCGCGCAGCACCACGGTGCCGCCGACGTTCTGTGCCTGGAGGTCTGCGCCGAAGAACTGGCGGAGGCGATCGGAGAGCTGGTTCTCGTCGAGGCCCACCTGGAGGTGCCGCGTGACCGTCTGGCCGTTCTCGAGGCGGAAGACGATGTCCGCCAGCCCGGGGCTCCGGCCGAGGATGACCACTTCCTGCGCCGAGACCGGGCGCGCATCGGCGATCGCGGGGTCGGACACCACCACGCGTTCGATGCGGCTCGGCATCGAGACCATGGTGGATGCACCGGCGACGATGTCGATCTCGTCGGGGTCCATCTCCCGTGCAGGAACCTGCTGCGGCGGCACGTCATTGTCGGCTGGCGCGCTCGCCGCCGCCGATGTGAGCGACGGGAAGGCGAGCGTCGCCGCGATGGCGATGAGCGGTGCATTGTCTCTGGAGATCATCTGTTGCGTGTCCTGGATTCGATCCGTTGGTTCGCGTTCGGCGCGAAGCAGTGCCTCATGGAGCCTTCGGCTTCGGCGAATTGGCGAACGAGTGGCGCTCGGTGTCCTTCCCGCGGATCACCAGGACGTCCCACGTCTGCCATTTCCCGGTGTCCGACTCGGGCGCGGCGGCTGCCGCCACTGCCGGCTTCTCCGCTGCCGGCTTCTCCGCTGCCGGCTTCTCCGTTGCCACCGATGGAGGCGCGGGTGCGGTCGCGGGTGTCGTTGTGTCGTCGTCCGCTCGGACGGTGATGCCGATGGTGCCTCGCGCACTCGCGAACTCCACGGCGGAGGCTTGCTCGGGAGTCACGGCCAGGGTCACGGTCATCTTCCGGCTGGTGGCGCTGCCGCGGCGGTCGATGGCGTTGGCGGCCGCGCTCTGGGAGGGCCTCGCGCCGAGTGCCTCGTCGTTGACGGCGAGCACGCGCCCGCGTTCGAGCACGGTCCGGGTCACCACCTCGCGCTGCGAGCTCCCCGTGCCCTGCGCCTCGACGGTGGCGAGCACGTCCACGAGTGCGCCGGGGAACAGCGAGACCGCGGGACCGCTGTCGCGCAGCGTCACGGTGATGGCGCGGTACCCCGGCTGCAGCTGGTTGGCGATCGCCTCGCCCGAGGTCTGGGGTGCCAGGTCGGAGTCCTGGATCTGCTGCCCCTTGCGCACCGCGACCGCCAGGATGCGTCCGACCGCCTTCGCCGGTCGGGCTGCCTGCGTGGCGCCGTCCGGTGCACCGGTGTCGAAGTCCGACGCAACCAGGCGGTGACCAGCGGGCATGTCCTTGCCGGCCTTGCCGATCGGCTGCACCGACCGGCTGCGACTGCTGCTTTCGTTCAGGTAACTCTGGACGCTGTCCACCAGGATCCAGGTCGCCACCGCTCCCGCGAGCCCGAGGACGATCATTCTGTTTCGCTGCATTGCCATGACGTGTCTCCTGGATTCAGTACTGGCCCTTGCCACGCACTGCTGGGAACCGTGGCGGGACCGCCGTGGGGTGGCTCTTGGTGTATCGGATTCGCGGGGTCGGTCTGTCCACTTCGTCGGGCAGGCCCGATGGGGCAGGGGTCACGGCTGGGTCAGGAATCCGGCTCCCGCACCATGGAGGCCCGCCCATGGAGGGCCGTCGGCAGCGGCATGATGCCGCTGAGGCCGAGCAGCTTCACTTCCGAGTAGTCCACGTCCACCGTGACCGTGATCGATGTGCCCGCCTCGACCGAACCGGGGTCGGCCGGATCCACGATCACCGTGGCCCCGGCAATGCCGGAGCGTTGCAGGGCATCCGCGACCCGTGCATGGATCGATTCGGTACTCGAGCCATACATGGCTGCATACCGGGCACCCACGCGTGCAGCCTGGTCGATCTGCATCGAGCGGAGGACAAGCCATCCGTACTCGAAGCCTGCATAGATCACGAGGAGAAGCACCGGGAGGCAGATGGCCAACTCGATGGTCTCGACGCCGCGGCGCTGGGATGGCGAGTGGCGCCTCATCGGATTGCCCCGCTGGGGCCGTACGTGGCCCAGTACCACCAGGCCGCAATCGTTCCCACGAGGATCGCCGGTGCATACGGGACCCAGCCGCTGGGGCGCGGGCGGATGGTGGTGCGGGACCGCTCCACCTCTTCCGCCGACTGCGAGGGATCTCCGAACTTCCCGTTCACGGCCCGATGCGCGGCATTCTTGGTGGTCGTGATCGAATGCATCAACGTGTACGGCACGTCTCGCAGCCCGCCCCGGTAGATGGTGACGCCGATCGCCTGAACGAATCCGGCGCCGGTCACCGTGAGCATGAGCACCTTGGATGGCTCCGGGCCGATCCACGCACCGAACGCCATCATCAGCTTGGCGTCGCCAGCACCGCCGCCAAACATGGCGTAACCGATTATGAATACGAGACCTGCAATCGCCGTTCCGCCCGCCGAGGAGCCGAGGCCTGACCAGCCATCGACGACGGACCAGTAGACGAGACCGACTCCCAGGAGCGGGAGCGTGAGCCAATTCGGGATTCTGGTCTCCCGAAGGTCAGTCACGCACGCGATCGTCGCCGCCGCGGTGATCAACAACCAGATCCATGCTGGCAACTCAACCGCCAGTGGGGGTGCGGCCGCTGCGAGCAGGGGGCAGGGGGCAAGGCAATTCATCGACTTTGCCGATTGTGACAAACGGTCGGCACCATATAGCATGATATAGCCGGAGTTTGCGTCGTTCGTAAGTCAGAGTTGGGTGGTTTCCGATGCCTCGTACCGCTTCACATCCTCGGTTCGCTCGCGGCATCTCCACGATTTGGATGGTTATTGCCTTGCCGGTGGTCATGATGATGGCGTGGCTCGCGTTGGAGATTGGACTGGTAGTAAAGTCCGGTAACCAAGCGAAACTTGCCGCGGACGCGATCGCCTTGGCCGCCGCGGCCCGGTTTGGCGACGGTTGGGAGGGGGCATTGCAGGATGCGTATGCGGCGGCTGGAGCCTGCCGCGGTCCGAATGGGCCGGTGCAGCTCATTGTTGCCGAGGGGCCAGGCGGGGGCGGAGACCTTGTCTATGGCTCATGGGATGCCTCGACGCGGCAGTTCTCGCCGAGTTCCTCGGACGGCGGGCCCGCTGCCGAGGTCACGATTCGATTCGCGGAAGATCACCCCAACGGAGGCGTCCCGCTGATCTTGAGCGGTCTCTTCGGTTCGGGCGCCGTGGCCGTGGAGCGCACCAGCGTGGCGGTCTACAACCCGCCGAAGCACATGACGTCGCTGCTGCTTCCCGATGCCTCGCTTGCCTTCGTGAGCATGGGAGGTACGGCGGGACTGCGCGCGAAGGGCGGTGTTTCGGTGGCATCGCAGGGTTCGAGTTCCGTACAGGTGACCGAAGGTGCATCAATGCACGTGCCGATCCTCCGCTCGGCGGGAACGATGGACGACTCGCTCGGGTCGCGAATCAGCGGATCGGTGGAGTCCTCGGCGACCGTTCCAGAGGATCCGTACGTGGGCGTTTCGGTGCCCGTCTTCGATGCAACGAATGCCGCGGAGATCGCGCTGAGCGGCGCAGGCACGCTGCACGTGGCACCGGGCATCCATGCCGCGCTGGTGGCGGGTTCGGGGACGATCGTGCTTGACCCGGGCATCCACCAGTTCGGCGGCGGCATCGAGCTGTCCGGCACGGTGGTGCTGGAGCTGGACCAGGCGTTGGTGCAGATCCAGGACGGCGGTGGACTCCAGTTGCGTGACAGCGCGTCGATCGTGGGTACGTCGATCGGCGGTGCCGGCGACTGGGTGGGATTCTGCATCATCCAGGGAAACGCGGGCGCGTTATGGAGCGTCCAGGACGACGCGAGCATCTCGGTGGAGGGGAAGTGCTACGCGCCCGGCGCGGCGATGAGCATCGGCGGCACCGCATCGGTGAGGATGGACGAGCTGGTGCTGCGGTCGCTGACGATGTTCGGGGATTCCCGGCTTCGGCTTGTGAGCGACATCGCGCCGATCCGGCTGCCGGTGGTGCCTGGCCGCGCACGGCTGGTGCGCTGACGAGGGCGTGCGCGCCCAACCTATCCTTGCGGAATGCAGCGGCCCGACGTGATCATCATCGGCGGCGGCCACGCGGGCGTCGAGGCCGCGTGGGCGGCGGCGTCGGTGCTCGGCGCGGATGCGCGCGTGGTGCTGGTGACGATGGATCCCGGGAAGATCGGCGCCATGAGCTGCAACCCGGCGATCGGCGGGCTGGCCAAGGGACAGATGGTGCGCGAGATCGACGCGCTCGGCGGCGTGATGGCGCGCGCCACCGACCACGCCGGCATCCTCTTCAAGATGCTGAACACCTCGAAGGGCGCGGCGGTGCGCGGGCCGCGCGCGCAGTGCGACAAGTACCACTATGCGGCGGAGGTGCAGCGGCTGCTTGCCACGCGCGCGCAGGTGGAGGTGATTGCCGGCACGGTGGATGACCTGCTGGTGGAGGATGGCGTGTGCGCGGGTGTTCGGTTGCCGGCCGGTTGGCGCCACGTGCGCGTGGACGAGGCTGCGGCGGCGCGCAACGTGCTGGGCACGCAGATGGCGGAGCCGGTGTTCGTGCCGGAGGGCGCGCCGCAGGAAGCATGCGAATTGCGCGCGGGCGCGGTGGTGCTGACCACCGGCACGTTCATGCGTGCGCTCATGCATACGGGCGAGGCGCGGACCGAGGGCGGGCGCGTGGGCGAGGGGAGCGCGGTGGGGATCTCCGGCATGCTGCGCGGGCTTGGTTTCGAGCTCGGGCGGCTGAAGACCGGCACGCCGCCGCGCCTTCGACGTGCGAGCATTGCGTGGGATTCGCTGGCGCCGCAGCACGGCGACGAGCCGCCGGTGCCGTTCAGCGACTTGCCTGCGCAGATGCTGCCGCGCGGCGTATTCCCCGGGCTTGCGCAGGTGGATTGCCGGATCACCGAGACCACCGCGGGGATCCATGATTTGATCCGCGCCAACCTGCATCGCGCGCCCATGTACAGCGGGCAGATCGAGGCCTCGAGCGGCCCACGCTACTGCCCGAGCCTGGAGGACAAGGTGGTGCGCTTCGCGGATCGCGAGAGCCACCACGTGTTCCTGGAGCCGGAGAGCCTCTACACCGACGAGGTGTATTGCAACGGCATCAGCACCAGCCTGCCTGCGGAGGTGCAGGAGGGAATCGTGCGCGGCATGCGCGGGTGCGAGCGCGCGGAGATCCTGCGCTGGGGCTATGCGGTGGAGTACGACATGGTGTGGCCGCACCAGATCGACGCCACGTGCGAGACCAAGCGCGTGCGCGGGCTGTACCTGGCCGGGCAGATCAACGGCACCAGCGGATACGAGGAAGCCGCGGCGCAGGGCCTGGTGGCGGGGCTCAACGCGGCGCGGCGCGTGCGCGGTGCGGGCGAGGTGCGCATCGGGCGAGAGCAGGCGTACATCGGCGTGATGATGGATGACCTGGTGACGCGTACGCCGCGCGAGCCGTACCGGATGTTCACGAGCCGCGCGGAGCATCGGCTGCTGTTGCGCGCGGACAACGCGGACGAGCGGTTGACGCCGCTGGGGCGCGAGCTTGGCCTGGTGGACGGCGTGCGCATGGACGCCTTCGAGGCGCGCGTGCGCGCGATGGACACGATTCGCGCCGGGTTGCTGGCGGCGCGCGCGGATGCGAGCACGGGCGAGCGCTGGCACGACTATGCGCGGCGGCCGGACGTGTCTGTGGCGGCGGTGGCGGACGCGCTGCGCACGGCGGGTGTGGATGCGCCGGTGCAGCTGGTGGACCGCGTTGTGACGGACCTGCGCTACGAGGGCTACGTGGCGCGCCAGCGTGCGGAAGTGCGTCGGCATGCGGAGAGCGAGCGATCGCCGATTCCGGAGTCGCTCGACCCGGACGCCATTGCGGGGCTGCGTGCGGAAGCGCGCGAGGCGCTGCGGAAGTTCCGGCCGGCGACGCTTGGGCAGGCGGGGAGGTTGGCGGGGATCAGCCCGGCGGACGTGGGGCTGATCGCGATTGCGGTGCGGCGTGGCCGCGCGGTACGCTGACCCTCTCGCCGCCGTAGCTCAATTGGCAGAGCACGTGATTTGTAATCTCGAGGTTGCCGGTTCAAGTCCGGTCGGCGGCTTTCGGATCACGCCATGAAGGTCACCATCGAAACCGTTGACGCATCGAACGCTCTGCTCGTCATCCTGGACGGGCAGCTCGATGCCACGCATTACGAGCGCGTGGAGCGCGAGGTGGTGACGGCGATCGACGCGTCGGCGCACCGTGGGCTGGTGCTGGACTTCGCGGGCGTTGCGTTCGTCAGCAGCGCCGGGATCCGGACGCTCATCAACGTGGTCAAGCGCAATCGCTCGCGCGGGAGCACGGTGTGGCTGGCGGCGGCGCGGCCGCAGGTGCATGGGGTGCTGGAGATCAGCGGATTGCTGTCGTT
>Ga0214921_10008890_pt1 | contig 12863 bp, 25 predicted proteins | sample LL1505_MetaG_FD_177992 | JGI IMG/M metagenome (GOLD analysis project Ga0214921, IMG submission 177992) | Freshwater microbial communities from Lake Lanier, Atlanta, Georgia, United States - LL-1505 | ecosystem: Environmental > Aquatic > Freshwater > Lake | place: USA: Georgia | collected... | reverse complement strand
TGCGTGTTGGTACAACTGACAACGACATCAACGCTTTAGTAAACAATGGTTCGATCCCAGAAGGTTATACAGTTAATAACTACCTGACCGATCCAAATGCTTACTTCCTCTGTACTGATGTTCCAAATGGTATGAAGCATTTCGTTCGTACTCCTTTGGCTAACTCAATGGACGGAGACTTCGATACTGGTAACGTTCGTTACAAGTCTCGTGAGCGTTATAGCTTTGGCTGGTCTGATCCCCTCGGTATGTGGGGTTCACAAGGCGCCTAACAGGTTCCTTGGCTTTACTAAGACCCCACCCAAAAGGTGGGGTTTTTTATTTTTTCTTTGCTGCTTTTTTAGCTTTGCGTTCTTCATAATGGTGGATTCTGTGGCAGTTTGCACACAATGGGATACATTTTTTTATTTCTTCCATGGCTTGTTTATATTGTCCATTTTTAGCTAAGTGATGAACACTTTGTTTTGTATGGTCACGAACTACATGATGAAAATCAATAATTGCTGGGTGGCTAGATCCACAATACCTACATTTTTGGGTTGCTTTAAAGTCGTTCCACCGCTTACGGCATTCTTTTTTGTTTTTGTAAGTTAGTTTTTGAACTTTTTCTTTGTTGTTTGCGTAGTATTTAGCTGAGCCTTTACGAAGAGATTCTTTTCTCCTAGGGTCGTTTGGGTCTTTATAAGGCATTAAACACGTTTATTGTATGAATGTTTAAGTATTAAGTCTTTGATTCTTTTAGGTAATTTTGTGTAATCATTATCAAAATCAGCAGGCATTTTAGTCCAAACTTCTGGAAGCGCAAATGGGGCTTTACCCTTTGGATACCAACAACGAGTATGCTGCATTGCAAGATAAAAATATACGTATGCGTTAGCTTTTTGTATGTATTCTTTGAGGTTTATTGGTAGGTAAAATTGATCAATTTTTTTAGCCGATCGTTTTTCACAATCGAGTTCTAGATTCAAACACCCTTGTAGCATTTCTTTTGTTTTACGGGGTCCAAGTTCTGTTTTATGCTCTAACCATTCGTGAAAAATAGTGAGGGGATCATGGTTTTCCCCATTAATTTGTATGGTTTGGTTCCATACTTTTGCCTGTTCAGTATACTGATCTCGATGACAAGTTTCATGAACCATAATGGGTATCCAATCTTTGGATAGTCCCGCTACAAATAGTCGGTCCGTGTGACTACAAAAGAACCCTGAGACCATTACGCCATCCATACGGACTTGTTTTTTACGCTGAATATGTACCGCTATATCGTGTGCGTTACTAGCCATGATTTCAAATTCAACCCACGCCCTAACGTCTACTGGTAAGGCTTTGAGGTCGATTTCAATTTTATTCATTTTGTGGCTAATATATAAAGACCTACGTTACTAAAAGCATACCCGCTATATACAACTGCCATAGGTACGTTCCCTTTTAGGGCTTGTTCACACCCAATATAGGCATAGATTAGACCAGTAACAATTATTAACCAAGAACTCATAAAGACCCCTATTGTGTTCCATTGTATTTATAACAAAAAGATGTTGCACATTCGTAAAAATGTAGTAAGATGCTTTTAAGTCTAGGACAAATTTGTCCATATCAGCCCGCCTAGGGGACGATGCACCGATGATATGGGATTATGTGCATATAAGGAGAACCTCATGGGTTTCGCTACACACCTAGGTCCTTGGTTATTAGGGACTGTTAAAAACACCACTGGCACCACTGCTGGTACTATCCGCAACACAGGCTGTACAGGAGTTGTTCAATCTGCTGTTACTACTGTAGCCGATACGACTGCAAAAACTCTGTTTGCCCTTCCTGCTGGGTCACAGATTATCAACATTACCGTAAACATTACCACCGCTTATGCTGGTACGACTGGTAATACCATCACTATTCGTGCTGGATCAACCATTTTAGGTACTGTTGGTGGGGCTACTACTACTCCTTTGTCAGTAGGACGTGCGACCTTCACCATTACGGATGCAAACATCGCTACTTTCGTAAACGTAGGCACTTCTGATGTACTCATTACCGCTACTTATGCGTGTGCTGGTACAGCTTCTGGCGGTGCAGCTACTGTTATCTGCGAGTATGTAGTCCGTAACTCTGATGGCGGTCAGTTCCAAACCACGTTTAATAATTAATCTGGCGGGCTAGGGGTTTTCCCTAGTCCACTTAACATCTTAGGAGATTAATTATGGCAATGCAATATGACGTAAAACAGGCGCATTTAAATTCTAGCGGGTACTTTACGAACTACGGTACACGGGTTAAAGGCATCTCCTTTACTGGAACAGCTTCTGCTGGCTATGTAACTTTATTCGATGCTTCTAGTGTTCCCGTATCAGCAAGCGTAACATACGCTCAAAGCGGCAATACTGTAACAGTAACTAAAGTTGCTCACGGACTCACTACAGGTACAGTTATTGGTATTCATTTTTTGTCTAACTCAGGCGTTTCGGCTACTGACGGCACATATACCATTACTAGAACGGGCGCAGATACTTTTACACTAACAGATATTAACTCACGCACCATTACAAGTACTGCGGCTGTATATGCTGTTGGTCGGTGGATTCTTACCTATGAAGCCGCTGCTAGTGATACTTTCAGTAATGCGCCCATTATTCCAGGCGAAGGACTTCGGGCAAATACATCGGTGTACGCAGAAATGTCTAATATGGATTCAGTACAAATTTACTACGGATAAAAAATGTCAGAAACAGTGCAAGCACAAGGTTCTTTTAATCTAGCTGGTAGGAAGATCATGCTTGGTCTTCCTGCTTACGACTTTAAAGTATCTGTAAAACTAGCTATTGCAATGGCTCAGTTTGCCGTAGAAGCACCTAAACACGGGGTTGATATTCAGATCTGTAATATCTCTGGATGCTCCGTTGTTTCTCGTGTTAGGAACTTGATTGCTAAAGACTTCCTAGCCTCGGACTGCACGGATTTGATGTTTATTGATTCGGATATTACCTTTAACCCACAAGATATTTTCCGCTTGATGGCGTGGAATATTGACCCTAAAAAGGGTATCGTAGGCGGTGTTCCAGTAGCTCGTAAAAAGGGAAGTGTCTATATTTCAACTTTAGAGCAAGACGCTGATGGCGGGATTTACATGAACTCGTATGGTCTAGTTAAGGCTAAACGCATTGCCACAGCCTTTATGTTGATCCGTAAAGACGTATTTGAGACCCTTAGAGACAATCACCCTGAGTGGAAATATCACGATGACCGAGTAGTAGATGGACATCCAGATAAGTTCTGCTATTCATTCTTTGACTTTAAATCTACCCCAGAAGGCTATGTAGGCGAGGACTATCTTTTCTGTGACCGTGCTACGGCTCATGGTTACGAGGTATGGATTGACCCAACAATTAAGCTAGGGCATTTAGGAATGGAAGAATTTGCAGGTTCTTTTGGTGAAGAATATCTTTACCCTCTTATTAGACCTATTGACTCCAAAAAGGATGTCGCATAATGGCTAAGACTCCAGCATGGCAGCGTAAAGAAGGCAAGAACCCAGAAGGCGGTCTAAACGCTAAAGGTCGTGCTTCATATAATGCAGCCAATCCTGGCAAGCCTGGACTCAAGCGTCCTCAGCCAGAAGGTGGATCAAGAAAGAAGTCGTTCTGCGCAAGGATGTCAGGTATGAAGAAAAAGCTCACATCTGCTAAAACCGCTAACGATCCAGATTCACGCATTAACAAGTCATTACGCGCTTGGAACTGCAAAGAAGGCGGGTCTGTTCGTGGCGGTGGTTGCGAAGTTCGTGGTAAGACTAAAGGGAAGATGGTGTGATATGGAAAAAGACCACTACAAAAATTATGAAGAGCGTAAACAAAGGCTTATGGATGAAAAAACATTATCTCCATACGAAAAGAAAGCTGAAAAATTTGAACGCCAAGAACGTAAGTCTAGTGGTTCTGGAAGAGCCATGCCAGATGAAGAAAATATGCGTTATTTACCACTAAAGTTTAAAAAAGGTGGTTCAGTATCTTCCGCTTCTAAACGTGCTGATGGCTGTGCTATTAAAGGTAAGACTAAAGGCAGAATGATATGAAAGAGCATTTAACTGAAGGCACCAAACACGTTGTAGATGGGCTATCTTTAGTTACAGTGGTAGGCACACTAACAGACTTATTGCCTGCGGTAGCGGCTTTATTTACTATTATTTGGACAAGCATTCGTATTTACGAAACCAAAACAGTTCAAGGATGGATTAATCGTGCCAAGCGTAAGTAAGAAACAACATAATTTCATGGCGGCCGTGGCTAAAAACCCTAGCTTTGCTAAGAAAGTAGGAGTCCCTGCTAAAGTCGGGCAGGAGTTTTTAACCGCCGATAAAGGCAAAAAATTTAAAGAGGGCGGTATGGCGCTTAAACCAGTAGACTCAGAAGACAATCCAGGATTATCCAAACTGCCCACCGAAGTACGTAACAAAATGGGCTATGCTAAAAAAGGCGGACTTATGAAACATTCAGATATTGCTAAAGACAAACCCATGATGAAGAAGGTTGCTGCTAAAGCCGTCAAAGGACATGAGAAGCGTATGCACGGCATGGCTGGTGGCGGTAAAGTAGGTCAGTTATCTAAGGCTGATGGATGTGCTACTAAAGGCAAATCTAAAGGCAAAATGGTCAAAATGAAATACGGCGGAGCTTGCTAACATGAAAAAGAAAATGCGTAAGTTTCAAGAAGGTGGCGAGACCGAATTTGAGTCTAAACAAGGGCAAAATCCTGGAATTGATGATGATGTTCGCGCCCGTGCGATGAAGTATGTGCGGGAGCAAAACGAACCTAGCAGTGAGCTAGTAAAAGAACCTCCTGTTACCAAAACAAAAGCTGCCCCCAAAGCTGCCCCTAAGGCTGAGCCAAAAACAACTACTTCTAAACCACCTCAAGAAAAAGGTTTGGAGCGTGTAGGAATTGAAGACTTTTTACCTATTGGTAAAGCCGCTGCAGCTCTAGGCGCTGGTTATGGCGCTGCTCGCATGATAGGCAAGAAGATTCTATCTAGCCGTGCTAAGAAAGAGGCTGGAGAAAGATCTGCTAAAGAAGCTGACGCAATTTCTAAATTATCAAAGAAGGAGCAAGAAACTCGCAAAGAGCGCTACCTCTCTACAGGTCCTATGGAAGATGCTTTTGGTAAAGGTACACAATTTAAACGTGAGTTTAAGTCTGGCGGAAAAGTATCTTCAGCATCAAAGCGGGCTGATGGCTGTGCTATTCGTGGTAAGACTAGAGCGTAATGATTAATCCTGCTGATCCTTCTAAGCCAGCTGGTGGGGATGGTAACGAAAAGTACAACCCCCCGCAAAAGCGTGGACCTGGTGAGTTTGATAAAACGCTTGAGGATGCTAAAAAGCGCTTTAAAGAAATTGCTGAAGAAGGTAGAAAGCAGGGCGATATTAAGAAACAGTATTGGGATATAAATCCTCCAAAAAGTGGTGGTGGCGGTGGAGCTAGCGGTATTCCTAAAACAGGTAAAAAGCCGTATGATTTTAAAAAAGGCGGTGCAGTATCTAGTGCTTCTAAACGAGCAGATGGTTGCTGTATTAAAGGTAAAACCAAAGGACGTATGGTATGAGACCAAGTCGTGGAATGGGCGCTATTATGCCTACTAAAATGGGTAAACCTAAGCGTAAAGCTCGTAGGGACGATACTGACTTTACTCAATACAAAGAGGGCGGCAAGGTTAATGCTGCGGGTAACTATACTAAACCCAGTTTGCGTAAGCGGATTGTTTCTCAGGTGAAAGCAGCTGCAACACATGGTACTGGCGCAGGAAAATGGAGCGCCAGAAAAGCACAGTTGGTAGCTAAAAAATATAAGGCGGCTGGCGGTGGCTATAAATGAGTGGTTTAGCAAAATCTCAGCGTTCTTTAAAGGCTTGGGGAGACCAGAAATGGACAACCAAGTCAGGGAAGAAGTCGTCCGAGACGGGGGAGCGATATCTGCCAAAAAAAGCAATCGAAGCCCTAAGCCCACAGGAGTACGCAGCAACAACACGAGCAAAACGGGCAGGAAAAGCACGGGGGCAGCAATTCGTGCCGCAGCCGTCAAAGGTAAAGCAAAAAGTAAAGCCGTATCGAAAGGTTAAATGATGAAAGACTTTATAGAGCGACAAATGGAAGTATCGGATCGTCTCTTTAAAGTTATGTTTGAAGATCATAAGGAACGCATGAAAGAAATTGTCACATGGGCAGAAATGAACGCAGGACTCATGAGAAAATTAAATGAACGTGACGCTGAAATTGCCAAATTAAAAGCACAATTAAATGACCACATCAGGAACGACAAACTTTAATCTAGACCTCAATAACCTCATTGAAGAGGCTTTTGAGCGTTGTGGTACGGAATTGCGTACGGGTTACGATATGCGGACTGCCCGCAGATCTTTGAACCTATTGACGGTTGAGTGGGCGAATCGTGGTATTAATTTATGGACTATTGAGCAGGGTCAGATTGATATGGTTACTGGGCAGGCTATATACCCAGTTCCAGTCAATACAATTGACCTTTTAGACCATGTGATCCGCCAGAATAACGGCGTCCAAAGTAACCAGATTGATATCAACATTACCCGTATTTCTGAGTCTACCTATTCTACGATCCCCAATAAGCTAACAACTGGACGCCCCATCCAAGTCTGGTTTAATCGCCAATCAGGACAGTCTAATACGACCGCTGTGACCTTAAACGGCACAATTAATGCTACGACCACATCTATTACCGTTAGTGATGCCAGCGCCCTTCCTATCGGTGGATTTATAAAGATTGATAACGAAACGATTAGTTATGCCAACGTAGTAGGGAATGTCCTAACAAACTGCTACCGTGGTCAAAACGGTACAACGGCTGCAAGTCATACGACAGGTGCAGCAATTACGATACAGAACCTTCCTTCTATTAATGTCTGGCCCACACCCGATGCGGGTGGTGGTCCATATACCTTTGTGTATTGGAGGTTGCGTAGGATTCAAGATGCTGGATCTAATGGAACGGTAGAGCCTGATATTCCCTTTCGCCTATTACCTTGTATGGTGGCTGGATTGGCTTTCTATATGGCTCAAAAGCTACCAGACGGACAGGCACGAGTGCAATTTTTAAAGCAAGAATACGAGGAGCAGTGGCTCATGGCTTCTACGGAAGACAGAGAGAAAGCCGCTTCTAGGTTTGTTCCTAGGACGACCTTCTATGCCTAATAAATATAGTAGTGGCAAATTTGCGATTGCCGAATGTGACCGATGCGGTCAGCGGTATAAGCTAAAGGAGCTTAGAAAGTTAGTTGTTAAGCAACAGATAAAAAACATTAAGGTTTGCCCTAGTTGTTGGGATCCAGATCAGCCACAGTTATCGTTAGGTATGTATCCAGTGGATGACCCACAGGCTGTACGGGAACCACGCCCTGATGTAAGCTATACGGTATCTGGAACAAGTGGTTTGCAACTAAATGGATCTAACGACAGTACGTTACAAGGCGTTGGTTATCCAGAGGGCGGTAGTAGAATATTTCAATGGGGATGGAACCCTGTTGGTGGTGCTAGAGATGACGGACTAACTCCTAATGATCTTGCCCCAAAATGTTTGGTAGGAAGTGTAACGGTAACAACAACATAAGGAGTTGAAAATGTTTAAGAAAAGCGCAGATGGTATTGCTAAAAAAGGCAAGACTGAAGGCACAAATTTAGGTGATAGCGGTTCTAAAGTCTTAGGTATGAAAGCAAAACCAAAGATGGGCGGCAAAGATCAAAATGTAATGAAGAAGATTGGTCGTAATCTTGCTAAGGTTAAAAACCAAGGCATGATGCGTAAAAGCGCTGGAAGGGGTCGATAATGGCTAATTACTCTAAAAAAGTAATGGGCAAGGAAGTAGGAGACGCTAAAGTCTATGCTCCTCCCCATACCATGAAAGGCAAAACAATATCTGCCAAAGGCTTGTCTTCCAAAGGCATGACTGGCGCTCAAGATATGGCAGAAATGAATATCTCCGTTGACGGCATCAATAAGACTGGCGGTAAGGGAGTTAATAAGTACGGCAAGATTGAGATGCGTGGTGCTGGTGCGGCGACTAAAGGCAGAATGTCTAGCGGGAAGATGGGATGAATTACACGCAGTTAACTTCGGCAATCAGAGGTTTCTCAGAAAATACCTTCCCAGAAACAGTTGGGTCGTTTACTTCTGCCGAACAGATTGCCAGGTTTGTCCAGCTTGCTGAACAACGCATCTATAACACGGTGCAGATGCCTGCTTTCCGTAAAAATGTTACGGGTAATGTAACTACAGGTAATAAGTATCTAGCTACCCCCTCCGATTGGTTGGCTACTTTTAGCCTTGCGGTGATTAATGCGGCGAATGAGTATCACTACCTACTCAATAAAGACGTTAACTTTATCCGTGAATCCTACCCAGACACAGACTCTGCGTTCTATGCGGAGCCACAGTATTACGCTATTTTTGACGATAACACCTTTATTTTGGGACCTACCCCAGACGCAAACTATGCTGTAGAACTGCATTATTTCTACTATCCACCGTCTATTGTGACGGCTGGAACTTCTTGGCTTGGGGACAACTTTGATTCTGTACTTTTGTATGGCGCTCTTATAGAAGCTGCTAATTTTATGAAGACAGATGCCGATACAATGACTATGTACAAAACCCGTTATGACGCAGCCATGACGGATCTGAAACAATTAGGCGATGCTAAAGAGCGTCAAGATGCTTACCGTAGTGGACAAGTGAGGTATCCAGTAAGATGATTAGCGTACAAGGAATTGGTGAATCCAACGGGATTCAAGTGGCGACTAAAGACTTTGGTGGGTTTACCCCCGAAGAGGTTGCCGAACGAGCCTTAGATAAAATTATTCAAGTAGGGGATCAGTCTCATCCCTTGGTTCGGGAGCAAGCATTTGCTTTTCGCAATCATATTCGGGAAATACTAGTTTTTTACATGAATGAAGCGGTAAAATTTGATCGAGTAACACTAGCCCACAAGCTAAGAGAAGCTGGTCATCCCGAATTAATTAAACTTTTATAGGAGTCCATCATGGCTTTTACAGGCAATTTTATGTGCACCAGCTTCAAAACGCAGCTAATGACGGCTACGCACAACTTTACAGCCAGCACAGGCAACACGTTTAAACTGGCTCTATATGATAACTCAGCATCGTTTACAGCTGCTACAACGGCTTATACAGCAACTAACGAAGTAGCTGCTTCTGGTTCATATACTGCTGGTGGTGGGTCATTAACTAATATTACCCCAACCTCTTCTGGCACTACTGCGTTTACAGACTTTAATGACTTGTCATTTACCTCTGCAACCATTACTGCTTATGGCGCAATGATCTATAACAGCAGCGCTGCTGGTAATCCTTCCGTATGTATTTTAGATTTTGGTGGTGCTAAGACTTCAACCGCAGGTACATTTACGATTGTGTTCCCAACGGCAGACGCAAGCAACGCTATTATCCGCATAGCCTAGGAATGGCTAAGTGCCAACCTATTCTGGCTGGGGGAATGGTCCGTGGAGTAGCGGTCCTTGGGGAGAAAGCTACACTGACGTAGAAGTTCCATTAAGCGGCTGGGGTTATGGCGGTTGGGGCGAAAGCCCGTGGGGACAAGGCAGTGCTGGAGTAACAGCAACAGGACAAGTAGGTTCAGTTACTGTACAGACAGAACAAAACGTAGTGGTAACCCTTGTAGGGGTTTCGGCTACTGGGCAGCTAGGTAGTGCAACAGTTATTGGTTCAGCAGTTGTTAATGTAACTGGAGTAAGCGGTACAGGGCAAATAACAGATGTAGCTATTGATGCAGGATCTCAGGTTGGAGTAACTGGGGTAAGTGCAACAGTTAGCGTAGGTTCTGTTGTAGCCCAAGCTGGGGCTGATGTTTCAGTTTCTGGGCTATCCAGTACAGGACAAGTTGGTTCAGTTGCTGTAACGATTGTTTCTAATGTTTTTGTAACAGGTGTTAGCGGTTCTGGAGATATAGGCAGTGTAGCGGTTAGTAGCGCTCTTATAGTTGTCTTAACTGGAGTTTCTGCTACAGCTAGTGTAGGTGCAGCAACAGTCTCAATAGGTAAAGATGTTTCAGTTACAGGTGTAACTGCTACAGGTAGCGTTGGTTCAGTAACAGTTCAAGAAGGCGCTGGAGTTTCAGTTACTGGAGTTGCAGGGACAATACTTGTTGGTAGCGTTTCTGTAACAGGTACGGCAGTTATAAATGTTACAGGTGTAGCTGGTACGGTAGCTTTAGGGACAGTAGTAGTTACCCCTAGTATTTCAGTTCCAGTAACTGGTTTACAGGCTACAGGAAGTGTTGGAAGTGTAACAATTGCGGCTGCTGCTAGTGTTAGCGTAACAGGAGTGCAGGGTACAGGACAGGTTGGGTCAGTGTTAATTTGGGAAATGATTAACGATAGCCAAACCCCTAACTGGACACTAATTAGGACGGCAGCATGAGCGATGTCAGCATAGCCCTAGGTGGGTTTGGTAGTCAAGGCTGGGGTACGGCTGCTTGGGGTAGAGGGAATGTATCAGTTGTAGCTACAGGCTCAGTAGGGTCTGTTTCCATAACGGGAAGTGGGGCTGTACCTGTTACAGGTTTACAAGCTTTAGGGCAGGTTGGTAGTGTTACTGTAGGTATAGGAACTAATGTATTTGTTGTAGGAGTTAGCTGTACGGCAAGCGTGACTTCTGTTGCAGTTTGGATTACGATTAACGACAGTCAAACGCCTAGCTGGACACCTATAAATGATTCGCAAACTGGAAGCTGGAATGTTATTATTGATTCACAAACGCCCAATTGGGCTGAAATAGCGTAAGGACAGATTATGGCATCAACATATAGTGATCTTAAAATAGAACTGATTGGTACAGGTGACCAGACGGGTACGTGGGGAACCACGACCAACAACAACTTTTCTGTTGCTCTTAGCGAAGCTATCACAGGATCAGCAGATGTTGCTTTCTCAAGTGCAGACGTAACCATTACCCTTACAGACACTAACGCAGCTCAAACAGCCCGTAATTTGCGTTTAAACCTAACAGGTACTTCTGGCGGCGCAAGGCAGTTAATCCTTGGTTCAGGTTGCCAAATTGAAAAATTATACTTAATAAACAACGGGTTAGCCGATGCTGTTACTGTAAAAAATACATCAGGTACAGGCATTTCTGTTGCTGCTGGTAAGTCTATGTTTGTCTTTAATAACGGGACTAACGTAGTAGATGCCACCACATACTTAAGTTCGCTGACTTTAGGGTCAGCACTTCCTATAGCTTCTGGCGGTACAGGCTCTACTTCTACTACTTACGTTAATTTAGCTTCAAACGTTACAGGCACTTTACCTGTAGCTAACGGCGGTACGGGGCTTGCTACCCTAACGGCTAATAACGTATTAATAGGTAACGGCACGTCAAACGTAACATTCGTAGCGCCAGGAACCGCAGGCAACGTATTAACCTCTAACGGCACAACGTGGACAAGTGCTGCTGGCGCTACGGGTGATGTAACAACAAACACTGTACAGACCATCACAGGTACAAAGACCTTTAGTGGAACATCTAGCACTTTAGCAATGATTCTTAATGATACTGCCGAGGTTGCAACCATATCTGCTACCGCTGCTACAGGCACAATTAACTACGATGTAACCACCCAATCGGTTCTGTACTACACATCGAATGCCAGTGCTAACTGGACAGTTAACTTTAGAGCATCTAGCGGTACGTCTTTAAATACGGCTATGTCTACAGGTCAGTCAGTAACGGTTGCGTTCTTGGTAACCCAAGGTGCTACGGCGTATTACAACTCTGCCGTTCAAGTGGACGGCTCAAGCGTTACCCCTAAATGGCAAGGAGGCACAGCCCCATCAGCGGGCAATGCGTCTAGCGTAGATGTTTATATGTACACCATTGTTAAGACAGGCAGTGCAGCATTTACTGTATTTGCCTCGCAAACTCGATTTGCTTAAAGGAAAGTCATGCCATTAGTACAGACTAGAGGTGCAGCATCGGCTCAAGGCTTTGGAGAGTTTGCTCAACCTGCTGCACCAGCATTATATGTAGAAGATGTCTTTTCGACTTACTTGTGGGATGGAAACTCTACCGCAAGAAATATTGTTAATGGTATTGACTTAGCTACTAAAGGCGGAATGGTTTGGGCAAAATATAGAAATGCCACAAATAGTCATCGTTTATACGATACTAATAGAGGCGCAACAAAACAAATCTTTTCAGATTTAACAAACGCAGAACAAGTAGCTGCACAATCATTAACTGCTTTTAATACAGATGGCTTTTCATTAGGTACAGGTCAACCAAACGAAAATACTGCTACTGTTGTGGGTTGGACATTCCGTAAACAAGCTAAGTTTTTTGACATAGTTACTTGGAGTGGTGATTCAACATCTGGCAGACAAATTTCTCATAATCTTGGATCTACTCCTGGTATGGTGGTTGTTAAAAGTCTTGCAACAGACAACTGGTGTGTTTGGCATCGTGGACTTACGTCAGGCAGATACATAGTATTAAACTCTACTGCTGCCCAAACAACCGCAGGGGCGGTAAATCGTTTTGGTAATGGATCTACAACAGTTGACCCAACTTCTACAAATTTTACTGTAGGCTCAAATGGCGAAGTAAATCAATCTGGAAATAATTATGTAGCCTACCTATTCGCCCATGACGCTGGTGGATTTGGCACAAGCGGAACAGATAATGTCATTAGTTGTGGTAGCGTTGTTGGCGCTGGAAATCCAACAGAAGTTAATTTAGGCTATGAACCGCAATTTCTTCTTATTAAAAACGCATCTAGCGCACAAGATTGGTGGCTTGTAGATAATATGCGTG
>Ga0214921_10008889_pt1 | contig 12865 bp, 10 predicted proteins | sample LL1505_MetaG_FD_177992 | JGI IMG/M metagenome (GOLD analysis project Ga0214921, IMG submission 177992) | Freshwater microbial communities from Lake Lanier, Atlanta, Georgia, United States - LL-1505 | ecosystem: Environmental > Aquatic > Freshwater > Lake | place: USA: Georgia | collected... | reverse complement strand
AAGAAGTTCTGAAATGCGGCTAACTGATCAAACTTATCCGCCCAAATTCCAGCAATGAGTCCCAGCCCACCCAAAATAGCAGCGCCCAAGAAAGCAAACAACAAAATCCAAATGGGGTACTGCATACTGGGAACATCAAAAAATAAGGTGATGATCAAAACACCTAAGCCCACCACAATTCCTCTAAATACAGCTGCTAATACGTAGGCTGAGTAAAATTCAAGGTGCGTTAATGGGGCCAAGAGAATAAACACTAAATTGCCTGTGATCTTTGACTGAATTAAAGATGAAGAAGTATTGGCAAAGGCATTTTGCAAAATGCTCATCATCACTAAACCCGGTATCAGAAATGCGGTGTAACTTAATTTGTCATATACCACCAGCCGACCCTCTAATACATGACCAAAGATCATGAGATATAGAACGGCCGTTAAAACAGGTGCAGCAACGGTCTGAAAGGCAACCTTATAGAAGCGTTTAATCTCTTTACGCAATAGGGTAAAAAAACCGCTACCGTACTCCAATGCAGGTCGCATTATTGTTGATCCCCTGCCATGATTTGCATAAATACATCTTCCAAATCGGTCTCTTGTCCATCAACCCCGCGAGTCTTTCCATAACGCGCGAGTAGGTTTGCTGTGGTATCCAACGCCACCACCTGCCCAGACTTCAACATGGCAATACGACCACATAAACTCTCAGCCTCTTCTAGGTAATGTGTGGTTAATACAATAGTGTGGCCATCTTGATTGAGACGGCTAATAAATTTCCAGAGCGATTGACGAAGTTCAACATCGACTCCGGCAGTAGGTTCATCTAAAACTATCACTGGCGGACGGTGGACCAATGCTTGAGCAACCAAGACTCGACGTTTCATGCCCCCTGACAAAGAGCGCATATTACTATTCGCCTTAGTCGTGAGATCTAGATTGGCCATGATCTCATCGATCCAATCATCGTTATGCAAAATCCCAAAATAACCCGACTGAAATTGTAAGGTCTCGCGTACCGTGAAAAATGGATCAAACACGAGCTCTTGGGGAACCACGCCCAACATCCTGCGTGTTTCTAAGAAATGGCTTTGAACGTTTGTGCCCATAATGAAGGCCTCTCCCTGATCTGGACGACAAAGGCCAGCCAGTATGGAGATCAGGGTAGTTTTACCAGCCCCATTTGGACCCAACAGACCAAAGAATTCACCCTCTTTAACTTGTAGAGACACATCATCAAGAGCGAGTAAATTACCGTAGCGCTTACTTAAGTGCTCGACCGAAACTGCCAATGCCATGCCTACTCTAAGCCTAGTAAATTAGAGATTCCGTAAACGCGGGCTAATACTTTTAACTTCTCAGGTGGGTTAAGTAAATCTAGGGTTTGATGAAGGGGGTAGAGCTCCCGTTGCCAAGCCATAAGAACGGCAAGTACGCTGGAATCAAAATCGATTAAAGCAGAGCAATCAATCGTCTGGCTTTGTCGAATACTTGTCATACCCTGCTGCTGAAGACCCAGTGCATTACCTTGATTGACACAGGCAGGGAGCGCAAAACTCATGCTTATTTTTTTCCAGCCAACATGGCATTACGCTCTTGCAAAAACCGGATTAAGCCATCCACCCCATTTTGACTAATTTGATTAGTAAATTGATTACGATAGGCCTCAATCAACCATGCGCCCATAATATTAATGTCGTAGACTTTCCAGCCATCATTGGTTTTCTCAAGTCGATAGTCCAAAGGAATTGGATCTGCCTTACCCACCACTACTGTTCGTACAATCACGTCTGTATCGCTAGGAGCGGCGCGTAAGGGTTTATATTGCACAGTCTGATCACGAAGCTGACTAAGCGCTCCCGAGTAGGTCCGAATTAATAAATTCTTGAACTCCATGATGAGCTGATTCTGTTGCTCTGGACTAGCCTTGCTCCAATTTTTGCCCATCGCCAACTGTGTGGTGCGTCGCATATCGGTATGGGGCACAATTTTCTTCTCAACCAAATCTACCACTCGTGGAATATTTCCCTTCTGAATCTCTGGATCGGATTTTATGGAGGTAATTACATCTGCGACGATGATCTTAATTAATCCATCTGGGGTATTGGAGTCGGGCGCAGATTGTGCATAGGCTTGTCCAACAAAGAAGGACATAGTGCTTACAAGAATGGATAGGAAGAGTTTATTCACAGTGATCGATACTAAATTGAGTAAAGCTAGATTTTAGTCGTTTCTAGACTTTTCTTACTGATATTGGTTTTCATAGACAGGCATGGGTGGCTCCTTGCCCTCTTTGGCCTGGTCAATCTGATATTGGCGCCTTTGAATATAGGCATCACGTGTAAAGGTGTACTTATCAATCGCCGCACCCTCTAATAAGTCCCCAGCCTCAAAATATGTATTACGAGCATTCACAACCCGCAAAGCGGTCAAGCTATTACGTAAGGCAACATCGGGCAAAAGCCGGAATAAATAGTCGGTCTCCAAATCGGCAGCAGTTCCAAAAGTGTCGCGCACCGAGCTAGGCCCAAAGATTGGCAAGACCACATAAGGACCCGATGGAATACCCCACACACCAAAGGTTTGTCCAAAATCAGCCTTATGTTTTTCCAGTCCGCCTGGAGTAGCCATATCAATAAAGCCACCTAAACCAAAAATAGTATTGACGACCACGCGCATTAAATCACTAAAGGCCATACTAAAGTTGCCCTGCAGAAGATTATTAGCTGAGGTATAGATATCCCGATAGTTACCAAAGAAATTATCGATGCCCTGTTGTGCTGGTTTTGGCAGAATAAAACGATAGCCTTTCGTAATGGGCTTTAGTAAATAATCATCTAATCCTTCGTTAAAGGCAAAGACCGAGCGATTAAAGGATTCCCAAGGATCGCTCGGGGAACGCTCGCTCCCAGCAGGAATGCTTGCGCACCCAATCGTCGAGGCAGAAATAAAGAGGAGAAAAAAACGTTTTAAACTTGACACAGAATTGTTGTTGTTATTTTGGTAGAGAGAAGTCTAATCTTTACTTTGATGAACCCTTGGCACCATCGCCTTTATCTTGCCCGCTATCTGCAGCCTTGTTATATAAGAACTGGCTAATTAAATTCTCCAAGACGACGGCTGATTGGGTCTGGTTGATCTTGCCGCCCTCAGCAAGCATTTGCTCATCACCGCCAGCCTCTAAGCCAATGTATTGCTCTCCTAGTAAACCCGAGGTTAATACTTTGGCCGAAGAGTCCTTCGGAAACTTATATGCCTTATCAATGGTCATGGTCACAGTCGCTTGATACGTTGAGTCATCAAACTTGATATCCGCGATTCGACCAACAACTACCCCGGCACTTTTAACAGGGGCTCTAGGCTTTAGACCACCAATATTGTCAAAGCGGGCAGACACGGTATAGGTAGGCGCAAATGAGATGGCGCTCATATTGCCAACCTTTAAGGCCAAGAACAACATGGCCAACATGCCAATGGCGACAAAAAACCCGACCCAGACATCAATTGCACTTTTTCTCATAAGAACCTCAGTTTATTCTGAATGGAACAATTACTGCTTAAACCATTCATTTTTATATTCACTCTCAATTGTTTGAGAACATCATGGCGGTTAATAAAAAATCGAGAGCCAATACCGCCAAAGATGACAGCACCACCGTTCGGGTCGTAGCCTGTGATACGCCCTCAGGGGTTGGCTTAGCCTCATAGCCCTGATATAGAGCTATAAAGGTCACTGCAAAGCCAAACACAATGCTCTTAATAAAACCATTGCCAATATCATCAAACAAATCAACACCGCCTTGCATCTGCGACCAAAAGGCGCCGCTATCAACACCAATTAGTGGCACACCCACTAAATAGCCGCCAAGAACGCCGACCGCGGTAAAGATCGTAGCCAAAATAGGCATAGAGATAATTCCGGCCCATAGGCGAGGAGCAATCACGCGGCGCAAAGGGTCAACCGCCATCATCTCCATCGCAGAGAGTTGCTCACCTGCTTTCATTAAACCAATTTCTGCAGTTAAAGAAGTTCCAGCTCGACCAGCAAACAACAAAGCTGTGATCACCGGGCCTAACTCTCGAGTTAAGGATAAAGCAACTAATAAGCCTAGTGCCTGTTCTGAGCCATAACGTGTAAGTGTGTAATAACCCTGGAGGCCTAAAACAAAGCCTACAAATAAACCTGAGACCGTAATAATGACAAAAGAGTAGTTACCCACAAATAAGACTTGATCTGAAACTAAACGAGGGCGCTTTAATAAAGATCCCGATCGGAATAGCACAAGAGCAAACATACGAGCCGCATAACCAAGACCAGTAATATTGCGACGAATAAAAAATCCTAGGTCGCCTAGTTTATTCAGCAATCCACTAAATAACGAATTGGATTCTGTGCTCATGATGACCTCACACCAAAATCAGTGGCAGCATCAACGCCTGGATAGTTAAAGGGAACCGGGCCCTCCGGTGAGGCATCTAAAAACTGACGCACAAAAGGATCGCTTGAGCGATTGAGATCATCTGGCGTTCCCTCTGCACCGATTTTTCCATTCGCAATAAAGTAAACGTAGTCGGCGATTTCAAAGGTTTCTTCCACATCGTGCGTAACGATAATGCTAGTTGCCCCAAGCGCATCATTCAAATTACGGATTAAGCGGGCTGTAATCCCCAAACCAATAGGATCTAATCCTGCAAAGGGCTCGTCATACATGATGAGTGGTGGGTCTAGAACAATAGCGCGGGCTAATGCAACCCGTCTTGCCATGCCGCCTGATATTTGTGAAGGCATCAGATCACGTGCACCCCGCAACCCAACTGCGTTAAGCTTCATCAAGACTAGATCGCGGATGAGCTCTTCGCTGAGATTGGTATGCTCGCGCAATGGAAAAGCGACGTTCTCAAACACACTGAGATCAGTGAACAAAGCACCGAATTGAAACAGCATACCCATGCGTCGACGGGCTTGCATCAACTGATTTCCAGTCATCGTACCGACATCATGGCCTTCAAAGTGTACTGAGCCCAGTTGTGCAATCACTTGACCGCCAATCAGACGCAAGACTGTGGTCTTGCCACAACCCGAGCCACCCATCACCGCAACGACTTGACCGCGCTTAAACTCCATATTGAGTCCGGAGAGAATTTTTCTCTCTCCAGGGGCGTAGGAGAAATCAACCCCGCGGATAGAAACTACCGCAGCATGATCATGATTTGCAATAGACATGCCTTATTATCGTGGCAAAACCGACGAGCCCATTAAAAACTCATCGACTGAGCGTGCACACTGACGCCCTTCACGGATTGCCCATACCACCAAAGACTGGCCACGGCGCATATCTCCTGCAGCAAAAACCTTAGGAACATTTGTGTGATAAGCCTTATGACCATCGACCGTTGCTTTGGCATTACCCCGCGGGTCTTTCTCAACCCCAAAAGCACTAAGCATTTGTTGAGCAGGTGAGACAAAGCCCATTGCCAGCAAAACTAAATCAGCCTTGACCTCAAACTCTGAATTGGGGACCTCAGTCATCTTCCCATCTTTCCACTCCAGACGAACACCGATAAGTTTCTCAACCTTGCCATTTTTACCTTCAAACCGTTTTGTGGCTACTGACCAATCACGCTCACATCCCTCTTCATGGGATGAAGATGTCCGTAACTTTGTAGGCCAATATGGCCACACTAAGGGCTTATTTTCTTCTTCTGGAGGTTGTGGCAATAGCTCAAACTGAGTAACGTGTTTGGCACCATGGCGATTTGACGTGCCAACGCAATCCGAACCGGTATCACCGCCACCAATAACCACCACATGTTTATCCGTCGCACGAATCTCGTTCTTTAAATCGCCTGCAACCTCTTTATTTTGAGGAATTAAAAATTCTAGAGCGTAATGAATGCCAGCTAGTTCTCGGCCTGGTACCGGTAGATCACGAGGCTGCTCTGCGCCACCACTAATAATGACTGCATCAAAGTTTTTGATTAGCTCTTCGGGGCTTACCGTTTTCTGAGCATAATTTTTTACTTCCTTACCCAAACTATCCTTGCCAACAAAAACACCTGTGGCAAAGGTCACGCCTTCGGCTTGCATTTGCTCAACTCGCCGATCAATCAACCATTTTTCCATCTTGAAGTCAGGAATACCGTAGCGTAATAAACCGCCCACGCGATCATTTTTCTCATATAGAGTTACATCATGACCGGCGCGCGCTAATTGCTGAGCCGCAGCCATACCAGCTGGGCCAGAACCTACCACCGCAACTTTCTTGCCGGTCTTGACCTTAGGAGGCTGTGGCTCTACCCAACCATTCTCCCAAGCCTTATCGATAATCGCATGCTCAATCGATTTGATACCTACAGGTAGTTCATTAATGCCGAGAGTACAAGCAGCTTCGCATGGTGCCGGGCAAATTCGTCCCGTAAACTCCGGAAAATTATTGGTGGAATGCAAAACCTCTATCGCATTTTTCCAATCGCCCTGATAAACCAAATCATTAAAGTCAGGAATGATGTTATTCACTGGGCAACCGTTATTGCAAAACGGAATGCCACAATCCATACAACGTGCACCTTGTACCTTGGCATCGGCATCAGATAATGCCGCCACAAATTCTTTGTAATGATGAATGCGCTTGACAGGGGCTTCGTATTTTTCATCGACCCGTTCAAACTCCATAAATCCAGTCACCTTACCCATACAAACTCCTGTAATTTCTTAAATATGTTCTTGTCTTAAACTAGCCCGCTATACCGTGACCGACTTCTCTTTACCGAGTTGGCCCTGAGCGCGCTCCCACAATTCTCCTAAAGCGCGCTTGTACTCGGTTGGCAACACTTTCACAAAACGGGTACGGGACCTCTCCCAATCTGCTAAGAGAGCTTTTGCTCGCTCGGATCCTGTGTAACGGAAATGACGTTCGATCAGAGTCTTTACGATCTGCTCATCCGTTTGACGCTCGCCACCCTCTTTCACATTTACGGGGGCGTGCCAAGCAGACTTCGGCATTGCAGTTATTTGCTCAGATGACGGCAATACTTTTTCAAGGCTGGCCATGCTGGTATTGCAACGCTTCTCAAAAAGGCCATCTTCATCATAGACGTACGCAATACCACCGCTCATACCGGCAGCAAAATTACGGCCTGTCTTACCTAAGACCACAATAGTGCCACCCGTCATGTACTCACAACCATGGTCACCCGTGCCCTCTACCACTGCAATTGAACCTGAGTTGCGAACCGCAAAACGCTCGCCAGCAACTCCATTAAAGAAAGCCTCTCCCTCGATCGCACCGTAAAGGACGGTATTGCCAACAATGATATTTTGGGATGTATCGCCTCGGAACTCATGCGGCGCACGCACAACCACACGTCCACCCGAGAGTCCTTTGCCAACATAGTCATTCGCATCACCTACTAAATCGAAGGTAATGCCATGCGCTAAGAATGCTGCGAAGCTCTGTCCTGCTGTGCCATTCAATTGAATATGAATGGTGTCGTCGGGTAAACCAGCGTGGCCATACCGCATAGCGACCTCGCCGGATAGCATTGCGCCCGCAGTGCGATTCACGTTACGGATTGGTACGATGAATGACACCTTCTCACCGCTCTCTATGGCAGGCTCACTCTTCTCAATCAAAATATGATCCAGTGCAGAACCTAAGCCATGATCTTGAGTGAGGATTTGATGACGAGGCTCCTTAGCGGGTACATCAGGAAGCGCAAACACTTTACTGAAATCTAATCCTTGTGCTTTCCAGTGGTCTACCCCTTTACGGGTATCCAAGAGATCCACGCGACCGATCAAATCATCAAACTTTCGAATCCCTAACTGTGCCATGATCTCGCGCACCTCTTCGGCAATGAAGAAGAAAAAATTAACCACATGCTCTGGTTTGCCAGAAAACTTTTTACGTAACTCGGGATCCTGAGTTGCAACGCCTACAGGGCATGTATTGAGATGGCATTTACGCATCATGATGCAGCCCTCAACAACTAGCGGTGCGGTGGCAAAGCCAAACTCATCGGCGCCCAATAAAGCACCGATTACTACATCACGGCCAGTTTTCATTTGACCATCCGCCTGGACTCGGATTCGACTCCTCAAGCGATTCAGCACCAAAGTTTGTTGAGTCTCCGCTAGGCCTAACTCCCATGGTGAGCCTGCGTGCTTAATCGAGGATAGGGGTGAGGCACCGGTTCCGCCATCATGGCCAGCAATCACCACATGATCTGACTTTGCTTTAGCAACACCAGCTGCAACCGTACCAACACCGACCTCAGAAACTAACTTCACCGATACATCGGCTTTTGGATTGACGTTCTTGAGATCATGAATGAGTTGTGCCAAATCCTCAATCGAATAGATGTCATGATGAGGGGGTGGAGAAATTAAGCCGACTCCAGGTACTGAAAACCGTAACTTACCAATGTAATCCGAGACCTTACCGCCGGGCAGTTGACCGCCTTCCCCAGGCTTTGCACCCTGAGCCATCTTGATCTGAATTTGATCGGCTGAGCGCAAATACTCAGTGGTTACACCAAAACGGCCTGAAGCAACTTGCTTAATCTTGGAGCGTAATGAGTCACCATCTTGCAGGGGAATATCCGCCTCGACGACATCCTTGCCCAAAACACTAGCAAGGGTCTCGCCCTTTTTAATCGGGATACCCTTCAGTTCATTCTTGTAACGATTAGGGTCCTCACCGCCCTCGCCCGTATTAGATTTTCCCCCAATCCGATTCATCGCAATTGCCAAGGTGGCATGCGCCTCAGTGGAGATAGAGCCCAAGGACATCGCACCGGTCGCAAAACGCTTGACGATCTCTTTAGCCGACTCCACTTCGTCTAATGCGATAGCTTTACTCGGGTCTAACTTAAACTCAAATAAACCACGTAGGGTCATTAAGTGTTTACTTTGATCATTGATGAGATTGGCATACTCTTTGTAGGTCTGATAGCCTTTCTCGGGGCCACTGCGTGTCGCATGCTGTAACTTTGCAATCGAGTCCGGGGTCCACATATGTTTTTCACCCCGAATGCGGAAGGCATACTCACCCCCCGCATCTAACATATCAGCAAGTACCGGGTCATTACTAAAGGCTGCATGATGCAAGCGCAGAGCTTCTTCTGCAACCTCAAACACACCAATACCACCGACATTCGATGAGGTACCCTTGAAGTACTGATTAATTAACTCATTATTTAAGCCAATCGCTTCAAAGATTTGTGAACCGGTATACGACATATAGGTTGAGATACCCATCTTCGACATGACCTTCTGCAAACCCTTACCGATGGCTTTCACAAAGTTTTTGATTACCTTCTCGGGCGATAAATCGCCTGGTAAGCCTTTGGCCATTTCAGCGAGAGTTTCCATAGCTAAATATGGATGAATCGCCTCTGCACCATAGCCCGCTAGCAATGCAAAGTGATGAACTTCGCGAGCACTACCAGTCTCAACCACCAAACCGGTACTGGTTCGTAAACCACGCTCTACCAAATGCTGATGAATCGCCGAAGTCGCGAGTAGCGCTGGTATAGCCATATGCTGGGCATCCACCTGACGATCACTCACAATTAAGATATTAAATCCGCTGCGGACTGCATCCGTTGCTTCGGCACATAAAGAGGCTAAACGTGCTTCGATACCCTCTTTGCCCCACGCTAATGGATAACAAATATCAAGCTCATAGGAGCGGAACTTCCCCCCTGTGTAATGCTCGATGTAGCGCACCTTGGTCATATCATCAAAATCTAATACCGGCTGACTAATCTCTAGCCGCATTGGTGGATTAATGTTGTTGGTATCTAAAAGATTTGGTTTAGGTCCAACAAAAGATACCAAGGACATCACCAGGTTTTCTCGAATTGGATCAATCGGCGGATTGGTCACTTGGGCAAACAATTGCTTGAAGTAGTTATACAAAGACTTACTGCGATCGGATAAGACTGCCAAGGGGCTGTCGTTGCCCATCGATCCAATTGCTTCTTCACCGTTTTGTGCCATGGGCGCCATCAAATATCTCAAATCCTCTTGGCTATAGCCAAAGGCTTGCTGACGATCTAATAGATTTGCTGCAGGACGAATATGTTTTTCTTCTTCTTGAAGATCTTTTTTGCTGACATCGAGCTCATCGAGCTTTACCCGTACTGCATCGATCCAGCTCTTATAAGGTTTAGCTTTGGATACCGAGTCCTTTAACTCTACGTCATCAATAATGCGTCCTTGCTCCATATCGATCATGAACATCTTGCCGGGCTGCAAACGCCACTTTTGAACGATCTTGTTTTCTGGTATTGGCAACACTCCAGCCTCCGAAGCCATAATGACCAGATCATCATCGGTTACGTAATACCGTGCAGGCCTTAAGCCGTTGCGATCTAAGGTCGCTCCAATTTGACGGCCATCCGTAAATGCAATAGCAGCTGGGCCGTCCCAAGGCTCCATCATGGCGGCATGGTATTCATAGAAAGCGCGGCGGTTTTCATCCATCAAGGTGTGCTGTTCCCAGGCCTCGGGGATCATCATCATCATTGCTTGCGCCAATGGATAACCCGACATCACTAAAAGCTCTAGGCAGTTATCAAAGGATGCGGTATCAGACTGCCCTGGGTAAATGAGTGGCCATAGTTTTTGTAGATCGTCGCCTAAAACTGGGGAACTGATCGCACCTGTTCGAGCATTGATCCAGTTGACATTGCCCTTCACGGTATTGATTTCACCGTTATGCGCAATTAAACGATAGGGATGAGCCAACTCCCAGGCAGGAAAAGTATTCGTTGAAAAGCGTTGATGTACTAATGCCAACGCAGATACTGCTTTACTATCTTGCAGATCGCAGTAATATGCGCCGACTTGGCTTGCCAAGAGCAATCCTTTATATACGATTGTTCTAGCAGACATCGATGCCACAAAATATTCTTTTCCATGCTTTAGGTGCAAATCCTGAATTGCGTGGCTACCCGTTTTGCGGATGACATACAGTTTGCGCTCTAGTGCATCGGTGGTCATGATTTCGCGTCCGCGCCCAATAAAAATTTGGCGGATTACTGGTTCAGTCTTTTTAACTGTGGGCGACATTGGCATCTTCACATCGATAGGTACATCACGCCATCCCAATACGATCTGACCCTCTTGTCTTACTGTTCGCTCAAGCTCTTGCTCACATGCCAATCGTGAAGCACTTTCTTTGGGCAAAAAGATCATGCCAACGCCATACTCTCCAACTGGTGGAAGATTAACTCCTTGTTTTTTCATTTCAGCTCGATAGAGCGCATCTGGTATCTGTATCAAGATGCCGGCACCGTCTCCCATTAGCGGATCTGCACCAACTGCACCGCGATGATCCAAGTTCTCCAGAATCTTTAATCCTTGAGAAATAATCTCGTGCGTTTTTTTACCCTTGATGTGCGCGACAAATCCAACGCCACAGGCGTCATGTTCATGATTTGGGTTATATAGTCCTTGCGCTGTTGGGCGGAGTTCTAAATGATTCATTTGTCTTGGATCCAAATTTGTTCAATGCGGCGCCCAATCCCCATGGACTGGTCTATTTTTAGCCGGGAGAGTAAATATAGGTGAATCTACTTAGGGATGCAATAAAAATTAATTGTCTCTGTCCCGTTTTTATATGGGATAGATTAATGATTCATCCTAAAAAGGGGACAGATTCATGCCTTTTTAGGCCTACCCCGAGGTTTTATAAGCCAATCGTCTAAACCTAATTTCTGGTTTTTAGCTCTAAATTCAGGGCTGAGCCAAGGCTTTGACCGCAAAATATGGGCCGTTATCGTCTGATCTTCATGGTTGGGGGCGCCTTCTCGCACAAAGTTAGCCCAAGCCAATTGCCTTTCAAAGGGGGTATTTCCCAAGCCCCAAAAAGTAGGGTGATCGGTCAACCAAGTCTCTCCTTTTCCGCCAATATGAGTTGCAAAACTAGTATTTTTTGAGTCCTCTGGCCGAATCTCCAATCCAGAGCGAACCGGGTTGAGCTCAATATAGCGTTGGCAACGTAAGACATAAGCAGGATCAATTAAGGAAGAACAAAACCGTCCAGCCCACATTGTTCCCGAGTAAGCACGACTTTGATTGAAGTACTGTGCATAGCGACGTCCGAGTGATTGCATTGTTCTGGCCAACGACTCTTCTTTATATGGGGTCAATAAAAGATGTGCGTGATTAGGCATCAGTGCAAACGCATGAACGGCGCATCCAAAATCTTTTGCAGCCTGACGCAGCCAATCTAAATAGTGTTTGCAATCAAGTTCATTTACAAAAATAGTTTGCTGATTATGGCCATGCACTAAAACATGCATAGCGTGGCCTGGAATCACAAAGCGTGCTTTGCGAGCCATAGTCTAATTAGTTCAATTGGCGAATGCCGCCTGAGGGTGCGAAATCGGGTATCGCCCAGTCACCATCCAATTCAACGACGCCCGGGGGTGGCGTACGCGGGAGTTCTGGAACCCCTCGAAGGGCAATCGACATAAAGTTAATCCATATTGGTAATGCAAGGCCGCCCCCGGTTTCTCGGTCTCCCAGACTCTTAGGCTTATCAAAACCAATCCATGCCACAGCGGCAACGCGTGGGTTATAACCTGCAAACCAGACATCGTTGGAGTCGTTTGTGGTTCCGGTCTTACCGGCAATGTCATTTCGACCCAAGCGAGGGCGAGCACTTGCTGCGGTTCCGGTCTTGGTAACCTCTTGCAACAAACTATCGACTACAAAAGTGGTACGCGCATCTAAAACTCGATTTGCATTTTTTCCAACCTTGACAGGATCCGCCTGAAATAAGATTTGACCCTTTGAGTCTGTAATCCTATCAATTAAATATGGGTTCACAAAATACCCACCATTTGCAAATACACTGTATGCA
>Ga0214921_10008888_pt1 | contig 12866 bp, 9 predicted proteins | sample LL1505_MetaG_FD_177992 | JGI IMG/M metagenome (GOLD analysis project Ga0214921, IMG submission 177992) | Freshwater microbial communities from Lake Lanier, Atlanta, Georgia, United States - LL-1505 | ecosystem: Environmental > Aquatic > Freshwater > Lake | place: USA: Georgia | collected 2015-05-28 | reverse complement strand
TTATAAAAATATCAATTACTTCTTTATTTAAAATTTTTTCTAATTTAGAATAATAATAAATATCCATTTATAAATAATTATTAATTTATTTATAAATAGAATTTATAAATAAAATAATAAAAAAATATGAACTTTATTAATTACTAATATTATTTATTTTTAATCTATTAGTAATCTATTTTCTTAATTCCCGTGCTCCAATATATATCTAATAAATTTTATAATAGTGGGACAGTTATATATTTAAGTTCATATTTAAATTCATTAATATATCCATCATTTAATCCATCATGGTATTATTTATTTGGTTTTAAAGATAATATATCACAACAAATTTATACAAATGATAATATTTCAAATTATCAAGTATTAAATCATATATCTTTACAAACTATATGGAAACATAAAAATATACAAGATACTAGATAATTTAGTATAATAAAATAAAAGTATTTAATAAATATAATGTTATTATATTTATTTATTTAATTGATAATCAATAATATTATATTTAGAATATTTACATACATATTCTAAATATTTCATATCATTAGATTCTCTTACTTTTTTAATTGCAGAATTATAACATTTATTATTATTTAAAGAACAACCATTTTCATGAGCATATTTTAAACATTCAAAATTGTTATTTTCTATACTATAAAAACATATTTTTTTATGCAATTTACATCCATTCTCATGAGCATATTTTAAGCAATTTAAATGTCCATTTTGTGCTGCAGATAAAGATGTAAATTCATCCCATATCCAACCATTTTCATGTAAATATTTCAAACATTCTAAATGTCCATTTTGAGCTGTATTACTACAAATACTAGGATCATTTAATAACAAATTATCTGTTTCATAAAAATTTTTATGAGCATACATTAAACAATCTAAATGACCTTTATTTGCAGCGCCAGAAATTATTGTCCAATTCATTTCACAACTATTTTCACGAGCATATTTTAGTATCTCTAAATGACCATTTAAAACAGCTTCATATGGTGTATGATAATTCCATTCACAACCATTTTCATGAGCATATTTTAGTATTGCTAAATGACCATTTTTAGCAGCAAAACAACATGTGAACATACACCATTTACAACCATTTGTATGAGCATATATTAAACATTCTAAATGACCATTTTTAGCAGCTTTATAACATGTTTGGTTATCCCATTCATAGCCATTTTCATAAGCATATTTTAAACATTTTATATGTCCATTTTCTGATGCATATGCACAAATATAAAGACTAGTATTTTTTTTTAATTTTTCATGAGCATACTTCATTAAATTTAAGTATCCTTTTTGTGCTGCTATTAGAATTATATCTTGTTCTAAAATTTCTAAATCATCATAAATATTTATTAAAATTTTAAATTCATCAATAAATGGAATAAAATCAAAAAATATATCTTTTAATTTAGGGAATTCTATTATTAATATTTTTTTATTTGCAATAATATAATCATAAATTTCAAATGGTATTTCATCAATATCCCAATACCTCAATGTATGTAATAAATTAATAAAATCATAATAAGATTCTATATTTAAATTATTTTTAAAATACTTTATTGATATTTCAAATTCATCATCAGATTCTAAATTTTTAAATAATGATGAATTATGTAAGAAATCTGGAATTTTTGAAATATTAACTATACAATTTTGAATATCAATTGATTCATTTTTTTGAATATCAATTGATTCATTATATTCATCTGTAGTAATAGAATTACTGTTATCTCTAGTAGAGATTAAAAAAAAAGTTGAGCATGTTAAACCTAGAAAATATTATTATTGATTTGATTATTTAAAATCAAATCAATATTATCATTAATTATAATTTGTATATATATATAAATTCAATTTTTTAACAATAAGTTTATATTAAGAAAAATTGATATTTTTTTATATAAATAATATTTATATCAATTAAATATAAATAAAATGATATCACTTCATCAAGCTTGTAAAGAAAATAACAAATCTTTAATAAAATTAATTATTGCCAAAGGTAAAATAGATATTAATGCAATAATAGATCATAAAACACCATTACATATTGCTATAGTATATAATTCTGAAGAAATTATTAAATTACTAATAGATAATGGTGCAGATGTAAATAAAAAAAATTCTAATCAAGATACACCATTAAATATTGCCTGTAATTATAAATTTGGAAAAATTATTAAATTATTAGTAAATAATGGAGCAAATTTAAGTGAAATGAATTGTTATGAAAAAGTATCTGAAACACTATGGAAAGATGGTTATAAAGATATAATTAAATCATATCATAATGCTTCTGAAATAATTTATAATGATAAAATATCAAGTAATTTAGATCCTTTTTTAATAACTAAAAGTGGTTCTATTATTGATATTTATAATAATGAAATTATTCAACAAATTAAAATTAATGATTCATATCTACAAGTTAAATTAGGAAATCAATTATATTTAGTTCATATACTAGTTGCAAATACTTTTAAACCAAATAAAGATAAAACTTTAATTGTAAAACATAAAGATAATAATATTTTAAATAATCATATTGATAATTTAGAATGGGATAAGATTAAAATATATAATGATGAATCTTTTTGTAATATAAAGTTTTTAGAAATTCCCGAGTTTTTATATGATTCAGAATTATATAAAAACTGTTTAGAATCTGGAGATGATTTTAATATTAAAAAAAAGTATTATAAAAATGATTTAATTATAAATTCAATAGATGATTTTATTCATCTATTATATACATTGAGATTTTGGTGTATCAATGAAATTCCATATACAGTTTATAATTATATATTAAATAATAAAACTATAATAGAAATATATTATAATCTATTACAATATATTTTTTATGATTTTTTATTTTTAGATGATTTTAAAATATTATTTAGATATAATAAAGAAAACATTTTAGGAAATTGTACTAATAATAAATTTTATTTAAATTATTTAAAATATGCTCGTGAAAATAGTTATTATAATATAAAAGCATGTTATTATGCTTCTCTTAATGGATTTTTAGATTGTTTAAAATATGCTCACGAAAACGGCTTTCCATTGGATGAAGGAACATGTTCTAATGCTGCATTAAATGGTCATATTGATTGTTTAAAATATGCTCATGAGAACGGCTTTCCATTAGATGAAGGAACATGTTCTAATGCTTCTTTAAATGGTCATTTAGATTGTTTAAAATATGCTCATGAAAATGGTTTTTTATTAGATACCGATACATGTAATTTTGCTTCTTTAAATGGTCATTTAGAGGTACTGAAATATGCTCATAAAAATGGATTTCCATTTTATAGTAATACATGTTCTAGTGCAGCAATAAATGGTCATTTAGATTGTTTAAAATATGCTCATGAAAATGGTTGTAAATGGTATATATTTACATGTGCTTATGCGGCTAAAAATGGTCATTTAGCTTGTTTAAAATATGCTCATGAAAATAATTGTGAATGGAATTATTTTACAACGCAAAATGCTATTAGATATGGTCATTTAGAGATACTAAAATATCTTCATGAAAATAATTGTCCATGGGATAAAAATGGTTCTCCATGGGATGAATGGACATGTAGAGAAGCAGCTGAAAATGGTCATTTAGAGATACTAAAATATCTTCATGAAAATGGTTGTCCATGGAATGAATGGACATGTTCTGTGGCATCTTTAAATGGTCATTTAGCGATATTAAAATATGCTCATGAAAATGGATGTAATTGGAATAGTGATACATGTAGATATGCTATAAAAAATAATCATTTAGCGATACTAAAATATGCTTATGAAAATGGATGTATTATAGATAATATAGCATATTTAGATATAATGAAATATGATATATTATAGATAATAAATCATATTTAAATATAATAAAATATGATCATTTATTTATATTAACGCAATTGCATCGATTAAAAATTGAAAATAATATATATTATTTAATAAATATATTTATTAAATAATATGAATATAATTAAATCTTCAAATAATAATTTAGATGGAATGAAATTAATTAAAGAATCCAAACTAAATAATTTTATAAAAAATTATTATTATATTAATAATGATGGTACAAAAATTATAATAATAGATAGGAATCAAAAAATAATAAATATAAATATAAAGCCAAAACTAAATAATAATTCATACTTAAAGATTGAATTAAATAGGAAAGTATTTTTTATTCACGAATTAATTGCAAATACTTTTATACCAAATGATGATAAATCTTTAATTATAAAACATAAAGATAATAATATATTAAATAATCATGTTAATAATTTAGAATGGATTAAATTTAATTATGATTTAAATCATACTGAATATATGTATAATGTTGAGTTTATAAATATTCCAAAGTTTTTACATAATTCTGAATTATATAAAACTTGTTTAGAATCTGGAGATGATTTTAACATTCTAAAAAAGTATTATAAAAATGATTTAATTATAGAATCTATTGATGATTTTATTCATTTATTATATACATTAAGATTTTGGTGTATAAATAAAATATCATTTGATATTTATGATTGTATTATTAATAATAAAAATATAATTATAAAATATATAAATCCATTAAAAGAAATATTTAAAGATATATTTTATGATTTTTTATTTATTAAAGAATTTGAGATATTATTAGGATTTAATTATATTTCAGAAAATATAATTAAAATTTGTGCAGAAAATGGATTTTTAAATTTAATGAAATATGCTCGCGAAAATGGTTATAAATGGGATTTAACTATATGTTATAAAGCTGCTTTAAATGGTCATTTAGATTGTCTAAAATATGCTTATGAAAATGGTTGTTCATGGAATGCAAATACATGTTATTATGCTGCAATAAATGGTCATTTAGATTGTCTAAAATATGCTCACGAAAATGGATGTAAATGGGGTAGCGAAGTATGTTCTATTGCTGCAAAAAATGGTCATTTGACAACACTAAAATATGCTCACGAAAATGGGTGTAAATGGGATGAAGACACGTGTTTTTATGCATCTCAAAATGGTCATTTGGCGATACTAAAATATGCTCATGAAAATGGGTGTAAATGGGATAGAGATAAAGATACATGTTCATATACAGCTTTACATGGTCATTTAGATTGTTTAAAATATGCTCATGAAAATGGTTGTGATTGGGATTGGATTACATGTTCATATGCTGCTAGAGAAGGACATTTAGATTGTTTAAAATATGCTCATGAAAATGGTTGTCCATGGATAAAACCTAGATGTATTTTATTAGCTAAACAAAATAATCATTTAGAATGTGTAAAATATATTGAAGAAAATTAATAAATAAAATTAAATTTTTTTTAAACTTCATCATCCATTAATATATCTATAATCTTATTTGCCAATATTTCAACAATTGGATATGATACAGCATTTCCAGCCAATTTATATAATGCACTATCACTTAAATTAGGTAAAATATAATTTTGTGGAAATCCTTGAAAATTAAAACATTCTCTGGGTGTTAATTTTCTAATCCCTTTATCATCTTTAATTATTGGAACATTGTGTCCACCTGTACCCATGTTACATGTCAATGTTGGACATACTTCACTTTTATTTTCTCTAACATAATATCTTCTATATTGATATATAGAATTTTTATTTATAACACATTCATCTAATTTAGACCAAATTGTAGATGTGTTCTTATAATAATATTTATCGGGGATATTTTCTTCAAACATATCTTTAATTTTTAATTTATTATTATCATTTATTGGATTTGGAAATAAAAAATTATCACAATGAGATTTATTTTTGAAACATATAATATAAATTCTTTCTCTATTTTGAGGAATTGCTGAATTAATACATGTATTTAATATTTTATATTTATAATGATATTCTAATTTATCTATTTCAGATGTAATAGTTTTGAATGTTTTGCCTTCATCGTGAGATTGTAAATTTTTAACATTTTCAAAAATAACAACATCAGGTTTATGATGATTAATAATTTTAATTAATTGCCAAAAAGTATTGGAACGTTCATCTTTAAAACCTTTTTGTTCTCCAGCAATTGAAAATGGTTGACAAGGAAATCCAGCAGTTAAAATATTCATTTTAGGAATTTCTTCAATTTTTAAATCATGGATATCTTTTAGAATTAATTTATTATCAAAATTTTCATTATAAATTTTTTCACTATTTTTACATAGATCATTAGCATAAATAGTTTTAACTTTATTTGTATTTTCAAAAGCTAGAGAGAATGCCCCAGTTCCAGCAAAAAATTCAGCTAAATTATAAGTTGTCATTATAATAATATAATATTATTATAAATATATATATATATAAATCAATTTTTTGTTATTTATAAAAATTGATTTATATATATATTTATATTTATAATAATAATATATTATTTTATTATGATGAATAAAAAAAATTTAGATAAAGATGGCGTTCTAGAATTTTATAAAACAGATTTATTATATTATGAAACATATAAAAATTTATCTAAAAAATATAATTGTAAACCTATAAATCCTAGTTTATCTGAAATTGTTAGTGAAAATATTATTAAATTTTGTCTAAATAAAAATAATATCTTATGTACGAATAGTATTAATAGTGGTGATTTAATTGTTGATAATAAATATAAATATAAATATGAATGTAAATGTTTTACATATCTTAGACCAATATCTTTTGGACCAATTGAGGAATGGGAAAAAATAATTTTTTTAGATGGTCGCGAATGGTTTAATAATAAATTTAAAATAATATTAGTAAATTTAAAAAATAATGATACAATATGGTCAAATATAAAAATGAATAAAAATGAAACATATAAAGATCATTGTGATCAAAAAAGAAGACCTAGAATAGGTTGGATATATTTAGAAAAACAAATACCTAAAGAATATATAAATATAATATTTGAAGGTAAAATAGAAGATATTTTAGAATAATAAATTTCATCAATTTTTCGTGTATTTTTAAGAGTAATAAATTATAAAATATATAATTTATTGTAATAATAATCATTTGTATAATGATTATCAATTATAGAAAATTAAAAAATTGAGAATAATATATATTATTTAATAAATATATTTATTAAACAATATGACTACAATTAAATCTATTTGTTATTATTTAGATAATATGGAATCAATAAAAGGTTTTGTTGAATTAACTAATAAATTAGATAATTATTTTGAATTTTTTGAATATTTTATTAATAATAATGGTAAAAAAATTATAAATATATATAAACATCAAATAAGAACAAAAATAAAACCAGAACAAAATAATAATTCATATTTACAAGTTGAAATAAATAATAAATTATATTTTGTTCATGAATTAGTAGCAAAAACTTTTATACCAAATGAAAATAATTATTTAATTATTATACATAAAGATAATGATATATTAAATAATTATTTTGAAAATTTAGAATGGGTTAAATTTAATTTAGATTTATCTCATATTGAATATATATGTAATATAATTTTTTTAGAAATTCCAGAGTTTTTACATGATTCAGAATTATATAAAACATGTTTAGAATCTGGGGATGATTTTAATATTCTAAAAAAGTATTATAAAAATAATTTAATTATAGAATCTATAGATGATTTTATTCATTTATTATACACATTAAGATTTTGGTGTATAAATATAATATCATATGAAATTTATGATTGTATAATTGAAAATAAAATTTTAATTATGAAATATTTATATGTATTAAAAGAAATATTTTATGATTTTTTATTATTTGAAGAAATAGAAATATTAATAGGATATAAATGTATTAAAGAAAATATAATTAGTATTTGTACAGAAAAAGGATTATTAAATTTAATGAAATATTGTCATAAAAAGAATTATCCATGGAATTCATCAACATGTTCAAATGCTGCTAAACATGGTCATTTAGCATTATTAAAATATGCTCATGAGAATGGATGTCCATGGGATAAATATACATGTTTTTATGCTGCTAGTAATGGTCATTTAGCTTGTTTAAAATATGCTCATGAAAATGGTTGTCCTTGGGATTTAACTATATGTTATAAATCAGCTGAAAATGGTCATTTACCAATACTAAAATATGCTCATGAAAATGGATGTCCATGGGATAAATATACATGTTATGATGCAGTTAGTAATGGTCATTTAGCTTGTTTAAAATATGCTCATGAAAATGGATGTCCATGGGATAAATTTACATGTGCAAATGCTGCAAAAAATGGTCATTTATCTTGTTTAAAATATCTTCATGAAAATGGTTGTCCATGGGATTCTTTTACATGTACATCTGCAATAGCTTATGGTCATTTATCGATACTAAAATATGCTCATGAAAATGGTTGTGAATGGAAAAAAGAAAAATATATTAGATTAGGTATAAGGAATAATTATTTAGAATGTGTTAAATATATAGAGGAAAATTAAAAGTTTAATAACATTTATTTAATATAATTAAAATAACAAAAAAATATCTATTTTAAAATCTGAACAATTATTTAAACATAAATTATCAGTTATAGTTTCATAAATTAATAATTTATTAAAACATACAATTAATATAATAATTATATGTTTTATATTATCAATTTTGTAATATAAAAAAGTTTTTTCTCAAGCACTTTGGGATAATGATTATATGATAATAAAGAAATAATTAAATCATTAATGCTAATGAAATTATTTATAATGATGATTATTCAGAAAAAATAAGACTATTTTTAATAACAAAAAGTGATTCTGTCATCAATGTATATAATAATCAATTTATTAAACCTATTAATAATAATAATTTATATTTGCAAGTTAAATTAGAAAAATAATTATATCTAGACCATTTAGTTGTTGCAAATACATTTAAACCAAATAAAGATAAAAGTTTAATAACATCTATAAAAACATTTATCGACAAAACAATAACAATTCATACAAACTTCATGTTTACAATTAAGAGGAATATGTATTATTGATTCAAAACAAATAATACACTCTTTAATATTATTTTGATTTATATTTATTTTATTTTGATATTCAATAATTTTATTATTATCTAAATATAATTTATTCATTGTTTTTATAACAATATCAGATTGTGGTTGTAAATTATACAACAAGTTATAAAATTTTAATATATTATATTTTTCTTTATCAAAATAATAATTTTTTAAATTATTCATACTAATTAAATGATTTTTTTCAATTGCCATTAAAAAATATATTTTCATTAATTCATAATTTTGTTCTGAAAAATAATACATAGCTAAATTATTCATACTATTTACATTACCCTTTTCTATAGCCATTAAAAAATATTTTTTCATCAATTCATAATCTTTAGAATTTTTATAATAATATCCTAAATTATTCATACTAGATACATGATCTTTTTTAATAGCCATTAAATAATATTTTTTCATTAATTCATAATTTTTTTCAACACTATAATAATAACAAGCTAAATTATGCATACTAGGTCCATAATCTTTTTCAATAGCCATTAGATAATATTTTTTCATTAAATCATAATCTTTTGCTCGATAATAAAATCTGGAAAAATAATATCTTTTTATTACTTTATTAGTAAAAATATGATGATAATATTGACCAATTAAATTTAATATAACTACATCTTCTATATCATATTTTTTAGGATTAATATTTTCATTATTATACATTTCAAGAATTAAATTAGTATATGGTAATTCATTATCATTAAATACAATAGAATATTTATCACTAATATCTTTTAAAGATGTAAAACGCATTATTAATTTAATATTCTATTAATATTTAAATATAATATTTATTATAAAGAAAAATTAATAATGTGTTATTAATTTTAGTATAAACTTAATATATTTTTTTTAATATTTAGTATAAACTTAATTTATAATGATAATTATTATGAGGATTTAATAAATCCATATTTAATAAATCCATATTTAATAACAAAAAGTGGTTCTGTCATAAATGTTTATGAAAATGAATTTATTGAACCTATAAATAATAATGATTCATATTTATAAGTTAATTTAGAAGGAAAATTATATTTAGTTGATATTTTAGTTGCAAATACTTTTAAACCGAAGGAAGATGAAACTTTAATTATTAAACATATAGATAATTTAGAATGGGTTAAATATGAATTAGATTTATCTCATACAGAATATATATATAATATAGAGTTTTCAGAAATTCCAGATTTTTTACATAATTCAGAATTATATAAAAATTTAGAATCTGAAGATAATTTTGAAATTCTAAAAAAATATTATAAAAATGATTTAATTATAAATTCTATTGATGATTTTATTCATATATTATATACTTTGAGATTTTGGTGTATATAAAAAATTCCTTATAAAGTATATGATTATATTATGGCTAATAAAATAATGATTGAGATATACACCCAAAAAAATCGGTTTTGTGCCATTTAAATTTAAAATGTCTTAATACGTTTAAATTTAAATGGCACAAAACCGATTTTTTTGGGTGTATAAATTAATCTATAAAAATAAATATTCTTTCCCTAATATATAGATATGGATTATAAATATATTAAATATAAAAATAAATATATGATACTTAAAAATCAATATGGTAATGGTTATTTAGATTATAGAGCACCCGCTTGTAATAAAAAAAATACTAAAATAATAAAGTGTGATAATATAAAATTTTATAATAGAATTGGTACATGTTGGATGATATCAATATTTATAATATTTTTATCTAGTGATAGTACTTCTAAATGTGTTCAATCTAAATTAAATAATATGGATATAAATGATATATTTGGTGATCATATTTCATATAAATTATTAACTGATTTTTTACCTACTAGTCTTTTAGATGAAAGTAAAATAATTAATTTATTATACTATATGAAAGAGAGATTTAATATTAAATTAGATGATCTTATACAACCATCTAATATACCACCTTCATCTAATATAGCACCTCCATTAACTAGACAAAAATCTAAAGAAAATGAACAACACTTTGCAGAAATAATATATAGTTTATTTAATAAAACGCCAATACTAAATGAACGAGGTATATATATATATGGTACAACTAAAGTTGATATATTTTTTATAATTAATATATTAAGTTCTTTATTATTACAAAAATTAATTACATTTAATACATTTTATATAAACACTAGAATAGATCTAACTTTATTAAAAAAATCAATTGGTATTATTATAGATATACTTGACCATGCATGTGCATTTTATATATGTGAAAATCAATTAAAATTCTGTAATAATGATAAAATAATAAATTATAATTGGATAAAATTATTTAATATATGCAATACATTAACTGAATCAAAAACAAAATATAATATATATTTAAAATATCGTTCAGTAAGAGTAGAAAGAGGACCATTTATATATGTAAATAATAAAATGATATATTTTGATAATAAAAAAAAAACAGAAGAACTAAATACAGATAATATACAGTTTACTAATAATAAAGATTATTTAAATATAATATCATTTACATTTTTAACATATGATAATATGATATCTACATTTAAAAAAAGAAATAGTATATATTATTCAAATTATTATATATTATTAAATAAATTTAATGAATATAAAATTTTTATAAATAAAAATAATATAACTGGAATAGATTTAAATCAGATATACACTGGATTATATAATCCGCTATATATTGCTTGTAAAAAAGGATATAATGATATAGTTGCTTTATTATTAAGTAAACCAGGTATAAATGTTAATTATATTAATAATAATGGTATTTCACCATTATATATTGCATGTAACAATGGATATATAAATATAGTAACTTTATTATTAAAATATCCTAATATAAATATTAATCAACCTACAAATGATGGTGTATCATCTTTGTATATTGCATGTCAAAATAAATATTTAGATATAATAGCTTTATTACTTGATAATACAAATATTGATATTAATCAACCTACAAATAATAATATTTCACCATTGTTTATGACATGTGAAAAAGGATATCATGAAATAGTTAATTTATTATCAAGTCATAGTAGTATAGATATTAATCATCAAACAAATAGTGGTAGTACACCGTTATTTATAGCGTGTTATAATAAGCATACTACAGTAGTGACTTTATTACTACGCCACCCTGATATAAATATTACACTATCTAGAAACGATGATATATTTCCGTTATATATAGCTTGTCAAAATGGTCATTTAGATATAGTTACTTTATTATTTAATAATCCTAAAACAAATATTAATCAACGTAGTAATGTAGGTATTACATCTTTATTTATAGCTTGCCAATATGGTCATTTAGATATAGTTACTTTATTACTTCAACATCCAAATATAAATATTAATGATGCAACTAATAATAGAGCTACTCCATTATTTATAGCTTGTCATAAAGGTCATATTAAAATAGTTAATTTATTAATTGGTAAACCAGATATAGGTATTAATGATGCAACAATAAATGGTTTAACTCCTTTATATATTGCTTGTAATAATGGCAATATTGATATAGTTAATTTATTATTGACACATCCAAATATAGATATTACTCAACCTGCAAATAATGGTAGTACACCATTAAATATTGCATATAATAATGAGCATATTGAAATAGTTAACATTTTAAAATCTCGTTTATGTCTATAGTAAGATTAAATATGTTATATACTTTTTTATATATATTTAATTTAGACCATTTAAGATGTGTTTTTTTAATTATTGAATAATGATAACGAATATCATTTAATAAAATTAATGATAATGAACTCCATTTTTGTAAAT
>Ga0214921_10008886_pt1 | contig 12869 bp, 15 predicted proteins | sample LL1505_MetaG_FD_177992 | JGI IMG/M metagenome (GOLD analysis project Ga0214921, IMG submission 177992) | Freshwater microbial communities from Lake Lanier, Atlanta, Georgia, United States - LL-1505 | ecosystem: Environmental > Aquatic > Freshwater > Lake | place: USA: Georgia | collected... | reverse complement strand
GGGGATCGAACCCTCAACCCCCGCCTTGCAAAGGCGGTGCTCTCCCAATTGAGCTACGTCCCCGAAAAACCGAATGCGCGCGCCAAGATTCGAACTTGGGACCTCTACCTTATCAGCACGAAATTTTGCGCTGTCCGTTGAAGGGTGTCGCGAGCATGAAGTCGTCGTGATCCGCTGTTTCCCTCGGGGGATTCAACCGGATCGCACACAGTGTAGCCGAACGCTCGAAACGCGCAAAACGAATCGGATCGGCGATAACGGGTAGTGAAACGGGTAGTCGTTTGCCCTCCCCTGCCCCGCCGCAAGTCGTCTCCAATCAACAGCGCGGCCCGCCCTGGCAGTCGTCGGCATCCGCCTTGGGCCGGCAACCGCAACGCCGCCCACACAACCGCCGTACGGCCCTCCACGCCGGCACGCCGGCCGCCCGGCCCCTAGGTGCCCGTGCTCAAACACGCCCCCGCACACGCCGCTGGCGGCCGCCCACGGGCGAGATCATGCCGCCGCCGACACGTCGATCAGTGTGCCAGCCTCGATGCCGGCAGGAGCCGCGACGACTTCGTGCCCGCCGTGGCCGAATACCGCAGCCACCAGGGCACCGTCTTCGTACACCCACAACTGCCCATCCATCGGGTCGGAAGCCGGGGCCGGCGGGGCGGCGGGCTCGATGGCGGGCCGCGGAACGGGCGGCTTTTCGACCATGCCGTAAATCGCCTGCATGGCGACCAGCACCTCGAATGCCGTCTTTTGCGTGAGCGCGTACGTGGCCCCACGATCGAGCCGCGCCCGCCGCCACTGTGCCAATTTCTTGTTCATGGTGCGGATCTGGGTGTCGAGATGACGCCACGATCGGTCGTCGTGAAACATAGCGGTCACAAGTTTTCCGAAGTCGATTTCCGGCAGCATGGCAATCCCCTTCCTGCGGTCGCGGTGTGGTGTTCGCCCCTGCATGGCACATCGACCGGCGACGCGCGCCATGATGATGCCGCCGGGCTTCGCGCGCAACATCTTTTCCGATCCGTAACCGCGACGCGGCGGCCGAAGACTCCAAAGTGGTTGCACTCATTGCGAGCCGCAACCAACTTCGGCACCCGTGTCGGTACCGCACGAGCCCCTACGGCCACCGCTCCACGTCTGCCACAACTCGCCCCATGGCAACGGCGGCCGCAGACGACGACGCGACGCTCGAAACACGCGACGGCAGCAACAGCCGCACGCGCATGTCGCCTACCGTCGACCCGCAGGTAAAGGCATGGTTGCGGCGCACCGCGTCGTGTCATGCTCATTTGTGCTGGGTCGTGAGGCTGTTCGGCAAACCAGAAACCGCCGGCGGGCAATCGCTCCAGGGCGAAGACTTCGCCGCCCGCGCCGCCCGTGGCGACCGCACGCTGCTCTTTGATGCGCTGGGCTGCGCTGCTGACCAGATCGCGGAGATTCGCGAGGAGATTGCCCGTGAGATGCGGAATACGCCCGCGACCGCGGAGATGCCGGGCAGCACCGGCAAGGTGCGAGTGATGATCGAGCGTGCCGAAACCGGGCGCGACTTGTTCATCGACGGCGATGCGCAGACCGACGTGCGGTGAGCGGCCGCTACGCTCCGCTGGTCAACTCGCGCGGCGACACGATCGGGATATGCTGCGCGATAACCGCCGGGCTTAGGTAATTGATCTCTGCCACCCGGCTGCCGGGGGCGTGCCCTAGGTGCCGGGCCGCCATGCCCTTGCCGGGCTGTTGAATCTCAACATCGGTCGCCGAACCGCGCCGCAGCCACTTCCACGTTCCGGGCCGGATACCGGCCCGCGCGACCAGCCGCCGCACCTGCGCGTTGAACGTCTCATGCGATGCCGACCATGGCGTGACGTGGGATCGAGGGTAGCGGCGCAGGCTTTCCGACAGGGCCGCCATGGTCGATGCCGAAAGCCGGGCACACACCGGCCGCCGTGTTTTGCTTTGCGCCACCATCACGACGCTGCCGTAGAGGCTTTCGGTTCGTAGTGCGATCTGGTCGCCCCACCGCAGCCCGGAATCCCATGCCACACGGATCGCCAGATCGAACCACTCTGCCCGCGGCATCCCGCCGCCGGGACTTCGCCGCAGCCGGCGTGCGGCGCGGAGCAGCTGGTTCACTTCATCAAGCGTCCAGCATTCGCGCGGCTCCCACGGCACCCGTGCCGACCGTACCCGCCGGGTCGGCGGATCGCATAGATATTCGTCCGCTGCCGCCCGCCACAGCGCCATCAACTGCGTGCGCTTCGATCGCACCGTCGCCGGCTTCCACCCCTGCGCCGCGTAGTCCCGCAGCCACCCCGATACCAACAATTCGTTGAGATCGGAAAGCATGACGGGCTGCCCCGCCCATGCGTCGATGCGTTCGGCGGTGACTTCGTATTGCCGGTGCGTCTCGGCAACCAGTTGATGCGTCGTCGCATAGACCCGCACGTAGTCGACCAGCCGCATCGCCTGCGCCGACCGCTTCCGAATCTCTACCAGCCCCGCGTAGTGCTCCACAGGCTTCGCGACCAACTGCCCGACGACAGCCGGGGCACACAAGGCATCCATGCCCATGATGAACACTCCGTTGGGAATTGGTTGATACCGCGGCGGCCGGGCCGCCGCCCCGCTACTTTGCCTTGCGCTTCGCCACTGCCGTGGCCCGCCACCGGGCGATGCCGGCTTTCCTGGCACGCTCCAGATCGCGTACGGGCGTGGTGAGCACGTTCGGCCGCGTCTCCCAAAATTGTGCCGCCCATGAATCATCGGCGACCTCTGCCAGCCTCGGGCTTCGGAAGCGCACCGCGCGATCGCTGTAGTTCTTCGGCCAGAGTTGCGCGAGCGCTTCCAGCGGCGTCATCCCATCAACGGGGTCGTCGCTTTCGGAAACCGTCGCCACGTAGTCGTCGGCATACATCGCTGGCATTCCCGCCTTGTTGTGCATCGCGTACTCGATTCCTGCGGCCAGCCCGGCGGCCACCATCGCGGGATGGGCCGTTTCATGCTTCCTGGTCTTGCGGTCGATGGAGATCCTCCACGCCGCGTACGCGGTGCCCGCGATGACCAGGGTCGCTTCGCGCATCGTGCCCGCGAACTGCACGCCATTCGCCGCGAGCATGTGAGCGACGCCCCACGCTTCAGCCAACAGGCTGTTCATCATCGCGATCTTCAGCGGAATCTCCCGCCACTCGGCACGAAAGCCGCCGAAGAAATCCAGCACGTCGCGGTCGGTCACTTTGCGGCCGGGAAACTTCTTTGCCGCGAACCTCTTTGCGGCCTTTGACATTGGCGTGAGTTTGACAAGGGTCTGATTCATCGCTCCGTCTCCAGTTGCATGATGCAAGGGCATCCGACGATCCGGCGTCGGCCGCAGCACATTACCGTTGCCCCAAAAGTCCGTCAACCAGAAAGAGGGGGCACCGCGCGAGGGGGTCGTCACCGCCGGCGGCGGCGCGCCTTTTTCTTCGGCCGGGCCGGGCGGCCCATGTTGGGAATCCGCACGAACGCTTCCGCGTCGGACTTCATCACCAGCCACACGCCCGCCTTTTTCTCGCCCCGCATCTTGCCTTGCGAAACGAGTTGCCGAATACGCTCCGCAGACACGCCGGCAATGCGTGCGGCTTCCGCAACGGAAACATAGAGCGCGAGATTCACGGCATGGACTTTATCTGACTCGACCGAGATCGTCATCGGCCGCGCTGGGCTACTGGCATCCTACGCGGCGGCGGCCGCTAGTAGCTCCTCGACGGCCCCCGGCTCCGACAGCCGCGCGACGACGAACCGCTCAAACGATTCGCGGGTCGGCTCGATCAGCGGCGAATCCCATTCCTCGATCCAGATCGACCATTCGGCAGCCCGGCGGGGCAGCCCGTCCACATGGACGAACACCGCGATGGTCGGCCCGCCATCCCAACAGGCTGCGACGTGCGTCGCCTCGACCTCGACCGTGCAGACCATCGACAAGTGCGTCACAAGCATGTGCGGCCCTCTGGTGCGGACGGCACAGCATACGCGAGCCGTCAGTCGTCGCGGGCGGGGCTGGCGGCGGCCCGTAGCGTCTCGACAACCGTCTCGATGCGTTCCGCGAGTCGGTCGGCATCGAGCACGGTCGCCCCCGCCGGCAGATGCTTGGCGACCTCGCGGGCCAGCCGCAGACGCTCGGGCGTCATGTAGTCGGCCGGGACACTGGTGCGAATAAAGCCGCCGCCGCCATCCTCCAGGCCGCGCAGGGTTAGGGCATCGTGGATGGCCCGGATCGTCAGTTGGCGAATGTGGTGCATGTGGTCGGTTTCCTGTGTGTGATGTGGTGGAGCACGCCAACCCGGCGCTGGCAAGCTCTTGACCAGCGCCGGGCGGCGGCGCGCTCGCGGCGGCTCTATCGCTAACCGCTGCGGCGCTTTCTTCCTACGCTTTGAGAACGTCGGCGATCAGCCCCTCGACGGCGGCGGCCGCCCGTGCGGCGACCTTCTCGGCTTCGGTGAGACTTGATTCGGATTCGCGCTTGCGGCGTTCCCAGTGGGCGAGTTTGCGGCGATGCTCCTCGACCTTGAACGATTCGCCCGCGGCGGCTTCGGGTGTCTTCACCATGATGCGGTCGGGCTTCAACGTCTTCTCGGCTTCGCCGGTCAGTTGCGCGATCCATTCCTGTTCCGACTTCACGCGCTGCATGGCCTCACGCAGATCGCGCTGCGCCGCCTGCACGGCAGCGGCAGCGGATTCCGATTCGGCAACCGCCTCGCGGTAACGCTCGCCGATCGTGCCCGGCACATCGCGCGGGTCGAGGAGTTGCCCGCGGGCGTTGCGGCCCTTGTCGCTGGTCGATCGTGCCACCGCGAGATCCGCGTCGATCGCGTCTGCCCGTTGCATGAACGCGGTGCGGGCCGCCTCAAACTTCGCCTTTTCGGCGGCGGCGGCTTTCTCCAGTTTGGCGACGGTCGCGCTGGCGGCGGAAAACTTCTCGAAGTCGGCCAGCCATGCCAACCGCTTGCGGGCGAGATCGACGGCGGCCTCGAAGTCGGCCGGCGTCTTGCCGGTGTCGGCGAGCGCCTTTTCGATGGCGGCCACGTCGTAGGACTTGCCGGCGGCAGCCGCGCGGGCCGCCTCGGCTACCACATCAATCGCGTTCAGTTCGCGCTGCCGTGATCGGCTGCGGAGTGTGTCGAGGAGCGTCATCGTCGTGTCATCCTTTGGGGTCGGGAAACAATGCTTGGAATCCGGCCGGTGCCGGTGAGCGGAGAACGTCGGCGAGCGCGTCGTCGGACGTGAACCGCACCAGTTCGGGGTGCAGGCGATCGAGCACGTCGTCGGGATTCACCGCCGTGGCGGCTTTCACGTCGGCGCGGAAGCGTTCCACCCATACGGCGTGATGCCGCATGGACGCGGCCCGCGTGACCAGATGCGCGTAGGCGCGGCACCAGGGCGCACCGTGTGCTCGCGAGTTTGCGGGCCGGTCGGGCCCGTTTGCGGTCAGGCTGCGGATCGAACCCTCGATCGTCGCGCCGGCCGGCAGCTGCTCGCCCTCGACCAGGGCGACGACGTGGTGCCCGTATTCGTGAGCCGCGACGCACGACACAGCGGCGCGAATCTTGTCGGCGGCAGCCTGCGGGGCGTCGCATAGAAACTCGACCGTGTTGCGGGCGACCGCCTCGACGCTGACCGCCACGGCGGCCACGGGCGTGCGTGCCCACCGCGGCAGATAGTCGCGGGCCAGTTCGTGCAGATGGGCACCGATCGAGATGCCCATCGTGCCCGGCGGTAGGGCTAACTCGCGGCCGTCGATGACGGCGAATTGGCCGCGGTCGAATGCTCGCGGATCGAGCACCCGCACCGCGGCCTCGGCGTCCCGCAGCCATTGGTCGCGATGCTCCGCGACGATCGCGTCGCGCGAGCACGGTTTGAACGACGGGGGCCGCTCGCCCCATGCCCGGAACGCTTGCGTGGTTCGCACCATACCCTCGACCTCCGATCGGTTCATGTGTTCGTGCTGTAGGCGGGCCACAAGCGCCGCCAGTTGATGCACATCGAAGTCGGCGGCCGTGCTCATCTGTGCCGCTCGTTTTTGGTGCGGCGCTTCGCGGCGGGCCAGCGGTAGCCGGCGGGGTCGCGTTTCCATCGCTCGATTTCGGCGATGCTGTAGAGCGTGCGGCTTTGCTGTTCCGGCCCTAGTCTGATGAACGACGGGCCGCGCTGGCGGATAGCCCATTTCTTCAACGTCGATGGCTGGATGCCGATGATTTCGGCGGCCGTCGTGCGGTTCACGCTGCGGTCGATCTGGTCTGGTGTCGTGCTCATGCCCGCAACGTAGACGCCGCGGAAACTCGCCCGTAGGGGGTGTGGTTACGAATGGCGACGTATCACGCCAGCCGCCGCACCTGAATCACCCGCCGCTCACCAGCGCGGGGAATCTCGACGCGCCGCCGCTGCCGCCGCAGCGGCTCCGCGCCGGCCGCCGCAATGCCGGCGATGCTCGCCGCCACGGCATTCATCACCGTGCAGTCGAGGTAGTGGTTCTCCCGGCCCATGCCGGCCAGCCGCCATTCATCGACGACCCGGCCGCGGGCCTCGACCGTGATTGGCGATTCGCTGGTCAGATGGTCGATCAGCATTTCGTGCTGCCCGGCGTGAAACGTGATCGCCCCCGTATCCCCCACGGGCGTCCGCAGCCGCTCCGCGAGAAACGATTTCCAGTGGTTCGCATCGAACAGCACGCCGCGCTGCCCGCCCACGGCACCGACCCGCCAGCCGGGGCCGACGATCTCGCCGCGCTTCCGCGCGTGTTCGTTGAGGGGGCGCGACGTGGCGCCGATCCCGCGGCCGTGCGCCGGCAAGAGGAGCGCCGCCGATGGATGCCGCCGGGCGAACTCGCGAACCGTGGCCGTGCTCTTGCCCCAGTTGGCGTCGATCATCACCTGCGCGATGCGTTGGGGCGTGCCATCCTCGCGCGGCCAATCGCGCAGCAGCATCGCGTCGAGTAGTTCGCGCAGGCCGGCGAGTAGCGCCGCCTCGAACCCGTGGCCGGGATAGTGGTCGGCCAGTGTCCGTTTCGCCGTGGCGGCGCTGAACACGGTCGTGCCCTGGTCGGGATGCACGCCGTAGGCGACGACGTGGCCCGTGAAGCCTGCACCCCACGACATGACCGACCAGACCAGGAGCCGATCCTGCACGTCGACGGCCATCGTCAAGACGCTGTGCGTCGATGGCATGGTGCCGCGCGGCACGTTGACCGCTCGCATGTGCAGGGCCGCCCGGTCGATGGCAGCGGCTTCCAACTTTGGCGTGAGCGGTTGATTTTGAAACTCCGCGGCGAACGCGGCCTCGCCGCGGTCGATTCGTAGGTTGTATGCGTGCTGGAGCGCCGACAGTTCATCGGGGTTGTGCCGCTCGGGCCATGCGACCCGCGCCCCGGCGTCCATCTGCTCGCGATGCTCGCGGTAGAAATCGGTCGCGGCCGCCGTGCCCGCGCCGGTGCGTTGCCCGTCGCGTCGCAGTTCAGCGTATTGATCCCACAAGTTTTCGGCGGTCGGCCATTCGTACACGAGCGCGGCACGCTCGCCTTGCCATGCGGGGTTCGCCTTGCGATCGAGCAGCTGGTCGGCGAGATCGTTCGCGCGGATCACCGTGATGGCACACAAGCCGGCGATGCGGCGTTTCGGGCCGGCGAGCCCCAAGATGGCACCGCGCATCGTTTCGAGCCGGGCCGCTACTTGCGCCGCCGACCCGGCGGCTTCATCGGTCTGCGGATCGTCGATCAGCACCAGATCGGGGCGGATCTTCGTACCGTCTGCACGTTTGCCGGCCATGCCGCGGATCGCGCCCGTGATGCCGGCGGATCGCAGGATGGCACCGCTGGCTTTCGAGCCGGCGATCGTGGGCAGCGTCACCGACGACGCGGTGCGCTCGATTCGGGTCGGCTTCCCGTCGTGCATCTGCCCGCGGGCGCGTTGGCTGATCCGCTCCAGGCGGCGGATCGGGTAGACGACCTCGGGGAAGTCGTCGAGGAGATCGTCGTTCGTTTCTAGTTCCGTCCAGACGCTTTCGAGGAGCCGGCGGGCGTGCCCTTCATCGGCACCGATCACCGCGACGAACTGACGATGCCCGTACAACAGCGCCCACATGGCGGCCGCCTCGATCAACGTCGTCTTGCCGCTGCCGCGCGGCATCGCGAATGCGAACAACTCGCCCTGTAGCACGGCCGCCTCGATGCGCTCGATCATCCGCAAATGGTCGGGCGACCAGGGCAGCGGGAACGACGCCGGCAGATAGCCGTCGCAGAATCGGCGGAAGTCAACGCGGGCAGCCGCCCGGCGCTTCGGCTTCGCGACCGGCGGAATGGTGCCGATCCCTCGACCGGCGGCGCTCACCGCGCGGTTGAACGCGGAGGAGCCGGCGACACGGCGGTCGTGCCGGGCTTCGTGCCGGGCGCGGGCCGCCTCAGGGGTGGATGCTGCTTTGGTTGGTCGGCTCATTGAAAAACTGTCTCATTTTGATGCGTAACGTGGTGGCTCGCCGTGGAGGCTTGGCGCGAATTCGGCCGGGAGAACCTAGGCCGCATCGCAGCCCCTCTGCGGCCCGTCTGCCGCCCCGGCGTGTCGTGCAGGGCCGCGCGGCGATCGCCTGCCACGTCGCACGCCAGCGGCCGCCGATCGGGATGTCGGGCGGCACGCCGCCACCCGAAGCATCCCGTGGCCCGCGACACGATCGCACACGCTCGGGCCGTGGTCTGGTGGGCGGCGCTGGTCAGTCGCCGGCAAGATGCGCGCTCAAGATGCCCGGAGGGGGAGGGGCGCGCATCTTGGTGCATGAGGAGCGCTTGAGGTCGAAAATGGGGGTCAAGATGCGCAGGTGGAGGGGAGGGGTGTGCATCTTGGTTTGCATAAGAAAAAAAGGGTATTTCTCTCTCTTTTGCACCAAGATGCGCGCCCCACACCCCTGCACACCTTGAGCGCGCATCTTGAAGGTGCGCGCCCCCCGCCCTCACCTGCGCACCTTGGATGCCTTTTCTGGTCATGCCGCCGCCCTCACGTCTGGTTGAATTCGTCGATCGCATCTGGTGCCCACGCGGCGAATGCGGCGTCGGGCCTCGGCTCTGACTCGACGACCGGCTCGCGGGCCGGCAGTCGCCAGTACCACCCATCCCGCAACTTGTTCTTCACGACGTTCAGCACGTTCGCCGCATGGTCGATCTGGCGGCGCTTGAGCCCGGCATCCTGCATCGCCTCGATGACCGCCCCGGCGTTTTTCTCACCAGCGGCCAGCATCTCGCGTAGCGTGTCGACCGCCTCCCCCCGCCGGCTTTCGTGCTCCTGGCCCCCGGTCGGGCGTCTGGAAATCTGGTCGGCGTCCATCGTGATGATGCCGGTCTGCCAGACGACGCCGGGCTGCCCGTTGGCCCGCGTCTGGACTTCATAGGCTTGCCCAACGTCACGCTGGCCGTAGTTGTTTTTGCTGACCAGCATCACGCGACGCTTCCCGGTTTCCTTGTCGGCGTCTTCGGGGTGCGTGCCGATGGACAGCACGACGCGAGCGATCTGCGCGAACGCTCCCGATCCTGCGATCCGCTGCACGGTCGTGAGGTCGTTCTTTTTGTTCTGGTGCAGCACCGCGACCACCGCCACGTTCTTTTCCTGCGCGAGCCGGGCCAGCGGCACCAGGGCGGCCCGTACTTCGGTCGACTTGTTTTCATCCGCTGCGATGTAGTCGGGCAGCGGATCGAACACGATCAACCGGCAGTCGGCCACCGCCTCCAGGGCGGCGCGTAGCTCGCCGATGTGCCGCTCTAGGATCACCGCCGCCGGCTGGTCATCGTCGCCAGCCATGGCGGTGCCCTGGCACACATGCACGCGGTCGAGATCAGCACCGGCCGCCATGAGGCGCGGCACCACCACCTTGCCGGCGTCATCCTCCGCGCCGAACAGGATCACGCTGCCCGCCGGCGCGTGCCCCGTACTATCGGGCCACCGACCGCCCGTCGTGACGCGGGCCGCTGCGTCGATCGTGATGAGCGATTTCGAGATGCCGACCGGCCCGGTGATGATCGTCAGACCATCCCCCACGATCCGCTGCGGCCACAACCAGTTGATCGGCGTGCATTCAATCTGGCTCGCCCGCACGAGCACGAGCCGGTTCGTACGCTGCCCGCGCCGCTCTAGCACGTCCCGCATTCGGGCGGTGTGCTGTTCGATCTGGTCAACGTCGGCAACGTCGAGTGTGCCGGCGGCTGCTTTGTCGGCGACCATGGCGGCCGCGTCCGCGAGCACTCGCTGCCGATAGGCGGCCTCGACCTCTGCCGCGTAACGTGCCATGCCTAGGCGATACGCTTGCGGCGTGACGGCCGATCGCTTCGTGGCATTCATCACCAGGGCGATCGCGGGGTCGGTGTCCAGATCGCCCGCGTAGCCTGCACCGCTGCGGATGGCCGCGGTCACGTCGGCCAATTTCGGGGCGGGGAGATTGACGACGCGGCCCACCGCATCGAGCACGCGACGGGCATCGAGCACGGTGAACCATTCGGCCGCGACGCTGCCGAACGACTTCCGCGCGGCGGTCGGATCGTCCGCCAGTTCTTCGAGCATCCCGGCCAGCCATGACAACTCGGCTTCGCGAGGAGCCGGCGGGGCTGTTGCTGCGCGACGCTCGCGCCTGCGTGTCATCGTCTGACTGTTGCCACCAACTGGCGGCGCGGTGCGTGTCGTTTTCATGGGCATCCCTGCGTGTGTGGCGATTGCGCCAGAGACGTGCCGCCGCTATACTGCGGAGGTCATCCCTGGCCCCGTGTCCGGTTCGCCCCGGCACGGGGTTTTTTTGTTGCTCTGCCCGTTTGAACACGGCCGCCGCGCTGGCCGTAGGGGGTCTGGGCGACGAATGGCGACGGGGGGCGTCACGCTTGTGATCCGGCCGCACGGTTCGCCGCGGCAGTGTCGATCCGCTCTCGCGCTTTGGCCGCGTATTCCTCCCGCAGTTCAAAGCCTTGAAACCGTCGCCCTGTCTCGACGCACGCGACGCCGGTCGTGCCGCTGCCGGTGAACGGATCGACGACCAGATCGCCGGGCCGCGTGATGCCCAGCACGACGCGGCGCACGAGCGCGAGGGGCAGTTGCGTGGGCACACCGTCCACACGCTCGCGGAACGTCCCGCACACCCGCGAGATCGTCCACACGTCGTCGAGCACTTTGCCGGCGGGATTGGCCCGGCGGTCGACTAGCTCCTGGCGGCGGCTGCGGGTCGCCAGCGCATCGACGTTGAATGTGAACCGGCTGCGATGCTTTGTGAAATAGAACATCGGCCGCGACGTGCGGTTGAACTTTCGGCGGCAGTTCACCCCGAACGTCTCGTACCAGATCACCGTGCTGCGCCAATGCAGGCCAGCGTCGCGCATGGCACCCTGGTGATAGTCCGCGTATTCGTGCCCGCAGATCACCCACATGGCCCCATCACGGGCCAGCGTCCGCGCGGCCGCCTCAATCCATCGGTGCGTCCACTCGCGGTAGCCGGCATCCGGCAGACGATCCGCGCGGCTGCCGTCGCCGTAGTCGATACCGATGTTGTACGGCGGGTCGGCGATGACGAGATTCACTGTGCCCGGCGGTAGCGCGGCCATGTGCTCGATGCAGTCGCCGGTTGCGATGGTGGCGGTCACGATGCTGAATCCTCCCGCCTGCCTTGCCGCAGCACGCGCTGCGGTCATCGTCCATACCGCCCGCACCGGCTCGAACCATGCCGCCTGCCCGTGGGCGGTGCGGTGTCACTCCTCACTGTGCTGATCGAGTACAAACGGGCACGCGACTACGAACTGTTCCGCCTGCTCCGGCGTGACGGTGATCGGAAATGCTGCGCATCCGTAGCCGGTAAACAGCCCCTCGATGTAGATCGGCCGCACGTCGTCGGGCAACGCCTTCAGCGTGTTGCGAATCGTTCGCATGCGATGCGACAACTTCTCGCGCATTTCTGGCGAATCGTCGCCCGCTTCCGCGTCGGTCGAATAGAAAAACTCACACTGCGTGCTGCCGCGAGTTACGACGCGCACGAACTGTTTCAGCACTTCGTGCGGCCCGCCGTCGTCGGTGGGCTGTTCCGCAAACTCCACGATGTCGCCGAAATTCACGTCACCGCGAAACACGCAGCAGTTTTCGAGTTTCGCGTGCGTCGGTGATATGCGACGTGCCCAGCACCATTCCAGCGTTTTGCCGCAGCTGCTCGGGATTCCGACTTTGACCATGTTGTCATCCGTCGGTGCCTGCATCGCATCCGCCAGTTGCTTGATGTTCATACCTGTGTCTCCTCTGCTACTTGATGGCTGCCAGCCGGCCGCCCGGTGTTGTGCTCGATTTGCGAGATGTGCTCCTGTAACTCCATGAAGCCGCGCCGGAACGCGGGCACCATCCGCTCGGCACGGTCGTGGCATTCACCCTTGTGGAGATGCCATACGCTGCCGTGACTGAACCGCACCGCCACGGCCATGCCGGCGTCGGTGATCGGCTGGTCGCACACGTCGCACGTCACGACGGTGCGGTAGCCGGCATCGACCTCGATGATCTGGATCATGGCGGCCGCCCTCACTTCGCCTGCGGCTTGCGGCCGCGACGCTTGGGCGCGATCTTGCGGTCGAGATCGTCGAGGGCGCGCTGCACCTGGGCCGCGCGGGCCGGGCCGGCGGTGCGATCGGTCACGTCGTCGGGCAGGGCCGTGACGTGCCGCAGGAAATCCTCGACGGCTTCCGGCGTCGTGTACCAGCGCCCGCCCAACCGCTCCGCGAGGAGGCGCTTACCGCGTACACCCTTGAGCGCCCATCGCAGCATCGTGGCCCGGTGTGGCCGCGGGGCTCCGGTGATGGTGGCGAAAAGTTTGGCCGAATCCTGCATCGTGATTTTGCTGACCGTCTGCAT
>Ga0214921_10008884_pt1 | contig 12870 bp, 8 predicted proteins | sample LL1505_MetaG_FD_177992 | JGI IMG/M metagenome (GOLD analysis project Ga0214921, IMG submission 177992) | Freshwater microbial communities from Lake Lanier, Atlanta, Georgia, United States - LL-1505 | ecosystem: Environmental > Aquatic > Freshwater > Lake | place: USA: Georgia | collected 2015-05-28 | reverse complement strand
GCTTGGCATCGACAGTAAGGGATGGAACTGCACGCTTCGCTTAATTGCAAAGAGCATTGCTGTTGTTGTTGCTGTCGGATTTATGGCTGTCCCTGTGAGCTTTTTTGCGGGTCTTATGCCAGCGCCAACGGGTAAGAGTGTGACCTATCCGCATGGACATTAAGCATGTAGAGCACCAATGACATGATAACAGCAGGTTTTTTTAGAAAAAGATTTTTATGAAACTAGATGCAAAAATACCTTCAGGGCCAATCGACAAGAAGTGGGAGAAACATCGCTTCGATATGAAGCTTGTGAATCCTGCCAATAAACGCAAATTTGAAATTATTGTTGTTGGATCAGGGCTTGCTGGTGCAAGTGCTGCGGCAAGCTTTGGTGAACTTGGCTATGGTGTCCAGTGCTATTGCTTCCAAGATTCACCGCGCCGTGCTCACAGTATTGCTGCGCAGGGTGGAATTAATGCTGCTAAGAACTATCAAAACGATGGTGATAGTGTGTACCGTCTGTTCTATGACACTGTAAAGGGTGGCGACTTCCGTGCTCGCGAAGCAAACGTATATCGTCTTGCAGAGAACTCAGTAAAGATTATTGACCAGTGTGTTGCGCAGGGTGTTCCCTTTGCACGTGAATATGGTGGTTTGCTTGATAACCGTTCATTCGGTGGTGCGCAAGTTTCGCGTACGTTCTATGCGCGTGGTCAGACAGGTCAGCAGCTTTTGCTTGGTGCGTACCAGGCCCTTGAACGACAAATAGCTGCGGGTTCAGTCAAGATGTATCCAAAAACCGAGATGCTTGATGTCATCGTGATTGATGGAAAAGCTCGTGGTATTGTTATCCGTGATCTCGTCACTGGCAAAATTGAATCACGTATGGCAGATGCTGTCGTGCTTGCGACGGGTGGATATTCAACTGTGTTTTTCCTTTCAACAAATGCGAAGGGATGTAACGTGACTGCAACATACCGCGCATTTAAAAAGGGTGCTGGTTTTGCAAATCCATGCTTCACGCAGATCCATCCTACCTGTATCCCTGTTGCGGGTGATCATCAGTCGAAGTTGACTTTGATGAGTGAGTCACTGCGTAACGATGGTCGTATCTGGGTTCCTAAGAATAAAGGTGACAAGCGTCCACCATCGTCTATTCCAGAGAGTGACCGTGATTATTATCTTGAGCGAAAGTATCCAAGCTTTGGAAATCTTTCGCCGCGTGACATTGCGTCTCGTAGTGCGAAAGAAGTGTGCGATGCCGGCCTTGGTGTTGGTCCTGGCGGGCAGGGTGTCTATCTTGATTTTGCTGACTCAATTAAGCGATTGGGGCAAAAGACTGTTGAAGCACGGTATGGAAACCTCTTTGATATGTATCAGCAAATTACTGGTGAAAACCCGTATCAGATGCCGATGCGTATCTATCCTGCGCCTCACTATACAATGGGTGGTTTGTGGGTTGATTACAATTTGATGACGACAATACCTGGACTGTTTGCTATTGGAGAAGCCAATTTCTCTGATCACGGTGCAAACCGTCTTGGAGCAAGTGCGTTGATGCAGGGTCTTGCTGATGGATACTTTGTAATTCCATACACCATCGGTGACTATCTTGCCCGTGTTGGAAATCAAAAGGTGAGCGCTGATCATCCTGAATGTAAAAAAGCTGAGCAAGATGTACACGCACGGCTTAACCAATTCCTTTCGATTAAGGGCAAGCGATCGGCTGATTCGTTCCACCGTGAGCTTGGGCGCCTGATGTGGGATAAGTGCGGCATGGCTCGTAGTAAAGAGGGGCTCGAGTATGCACTGAAAAAGATCCCAGAGATTCGTGAAGAGTTCTATGCGAATGTTTCTATCCCAGGTAGTGGTGCAGATTTGAACCAGGAGCTTGAGAAAGCAGGGCGAGTTGCCGATTTTCTTGAGTACGGCGCACTGATGTGTACGGATGCACTGACCAGAGAAGAATCATGTGGCGGTCACTTCCGTGAAGAGCATCAAACTGAAGATGGTGAAGCGAAGCGTGATGATGAAAACTTCTGCTTCTCTAGTGTTTGGGAGTACGGAGGTGCACCTGAAAAGTTCACGTTGCATAAAGAGCCACTTGAATTCGAAAATGTAAAACTTGCGACGAGGAGTTATAAATAATGAGCGATAAAAAGACTTTCTCAATTAAGCTCAAAGTGTGGCGTCAGCCAAGTAATGCTGCTTCGGGTGAACTTGTTTCATATGACTTGCATGATGTGAGTCCTGATTCATCATTCCTTGAGATGCTTGATCAACTCAATGAGACATTGATAGCGCAGGGGCAAGAGCCTGTTGCGTTTGAGCATGATTGCCGTGAAGGTATCTGTGGATCGTGCTCGATGATGATCAATGGTGAAGCACACGGCCCCGTTAAAAAAGTTACTGCGTGCCAGCTCCATATGCGTTCATTCCATGAGGGACAAGAAGTTGTCGTTGAGCCATGGCGTGCAGCAGCATTCCCAATTCGGAAAGACCTTGTCGTTAATCGCAGTGCGTTTGATAAAATCATTCAAGCAGGTGGGTATATTTCAGTAAATACTGGTGCTGCTGTTGATGCGAATGCGGTTCCAATTCGTAAAGATGATGCTGATGCTGCTTTCGATTATGCAACTTGTATTGGTTGCGGAGCCTGTGTTGCTGCATGTCCAAATGGATCAGGCATGTTGTTTACTTCTGCAAAGGTATCGCACCTTGGGTTGCTTGCTCAGGGTCAGCCAGAGCGCTATTCACGAGTGCTCAATATGGTAAAAACTCATGATGAGTTGATGTTTGGCTCCTGTACGAATCATGGTGAATGCCAAGAGGCATGTCCAAAGGGGATTAGTATTGCCTCTATTGCTCAATTGAATCGTGATTTCTTGAAAGCTTCTTTGGTTGCATCAAGAGAAAACGGTGATGAGATAAAAGCTCAGTAATATCAGTATCTTAGCGTTGCGATTTGAGGCGCTAAAGATTTTTTCCGCTTGAGCCGATTTTCTCTGCGTGTTAGAGCCTCGTTCCGAAGATCGTTACGATATCATGATTATCGACAGTAATGTCGAACGAAGGATGCGTTTAAAGAACGCTACCCAGCATGCTGCCAAAACGTTTGGAGATGTGCAGCTTTGCTCTGATTTTTATGTCGCCACTGATAGATTAAAGCACTCAAAAGATAGAGTTGTTGTCTTTATGAGTGAGGATTTTGCTGGTGCCTCACTGAATGCATTCATTGATATTGCAAAGACAACCTGTGCTGGACGTGATTCTGCATATATTCTTAATGTTGGCCAGCGTCATGCAAATCCTTCTTCTGTAATCAATGCAGGACTCAAAGCTATCGATGGTATGCTTGTTGAGCCATTCTGTGTTGACTCGTTAATTACAACAACAGAAAGTGCAGCTCGTTTATATTATGAAAGAAAACAGGAACGAGAGCACGGTCTGGTAAAGATGCTTGTGTCTCGGATGCTTGTTGCGATTGATACGATTGCAACGGCAAAAGCTACATGCTCTGCTGCAGGAGAAGCAGTTCGAGACTATAAAGATCTTGGCGCAACGATTCAAAATCTTTCACCAAAGCTCGTATCATTTTTTTATGAAATGCTCATTGAGCAAAGCGCCCTTGCGCAGGTGCCCGCAGACCTCGAAGCATTTATGGTGCGCAAAGCTATGCGTGCTTTGCTGTCCGAGGATAGTGTTGAGCAGACGGTAAGCGAGCATCGTCCAACCCAGCCACAGCCTTCTTCAAGCTATATGGGGCGATTTATTCGCAGGAAATAGCTCTGTTTGCATCTCCTAAGAGCCCATAACGAAACTGTTTGATAAGGGCCAGAAAAATAATATAGTTCAGTGGATGGAGCCAGTAGTACCATTCGTCAAAAATTTATGCTCGCATTGGGCAGACCTTGCACTCACTGCCTTACGGCATCCGCAGATATTGCACGATAAGCCATTACGCGTGCAAAAGCAGTATGAAAGTATCGTTAAGAGGATGTTTGGTGAATTCCAGTCTATTGATTCTGTTGTCTATGGGCTAGAAGAAGCGTGTGACTTAACGGACTCTTATCCTAACGTCCCGCTACCACCAGCCATGATAGAAGCATTGGATATGCTTAAAGCAGATCCACTATTTTGGATGAGCATGTCGAGCGCATGGTTTTCACGCTTCCACTGTTCTGATGAACAACGACTCTTTCAGTGTCGTGAACAGGTTGAATTGCTTTTATCGTTTCATGAAAATTTCATAGTGAATCACACAGGCATTCCAGGATGTATTCGTGATATTCCCCAAGGCCCTCAGAAGATTTCAAAAGTCCTCGTATATCTATCAGCATCCTTGCTTAATTCTGCTGACTTTATAGATGCCCTGCATTGTCTTACAAAACCTGATGGTATGGTGATTGAATCAAAGCATGTTGAGGCAGTCTCACGACAGCTTCAGATGCAGCGATTGCACAGGGTTTCTATGAAGCCAGAGGTCTCTATTGCTCTGACGCAGTTTTACAAGCAGAGTACTCTTGATGAAGCAGCGCTTGGTATGTTGAATGTCCTGCTTGATACTGATGAGAGTGAGCAGTGCACCTATGATGAGCGCATTGCGTGTGAAGAGCAGTTTATTGCTTGGCTTGAGAATCGTGAAATATTTTCATCTGAATCTAGCACGATACATAAAAATTTCTCTGATCAGGTTGTCTTTTTTGTTTTAGAGCTTGCGTATGCAGGCCCCTATGAGTGCGAGACAGCTGAGTATCTGCTGCATCGATTTTCGCAGCGTCGTCCTGAACGATTTCCAACCGCTGAACAACGAGCTGCGTTAGAGTTTATGCAAGAGCAGTTCTATTCAGAGCCCTAATTAATTTTTTACTCTTTTTTTAGCGCTTCAAGAAGTTTTTGAAATGCTTTGAAGCGATGGGTGTGTGTAAAATTGCCCTCTTTGAGCTGTGATAATGTTTTTGCATGACCCTGCACTTCAAATAGATCATCATAGCCAAATCCTGCGCTGCCCTGTTGCTTGGGACGTATAATTCCCTCAAGAGTATCCTCTGCGTACGTTGGCGGGCTTATGCCATCATAATAGCAAAGCATGCAGCGAAACCGTGCGGTGGGTTCTGGGGTTGCGCCTATCTGTGTTAAGAGGAGCTGCTTATTGGTAGCCATCGTGGCATCTTTGCCAGCATACCGAGCACTCAAAATACCAGGAGCACCCTGCAAGCAATCCACTTCAAGACCAGTATCATCAGCAACAACGGGAAGGTGACACCACTGAAAAAAACCTTCAGCTTTCAGCCGTGCATTTTCCTGGTAGCTGACAGTACCTTCTTCAACCTCTGGAGATGGTCCCCAATCAGGATTTGGCAGGATAAGCTCAAAGCCTACTATCTGTGCAATTGATTGCACTTCGGCAAGCTTTCCTTTGTTGGTAGTAGCAAAGACAAATTTCAAAGTCACTTAATACTTTACAGAGCAACCATAGGGCTGTGTTTCTGGTTCAGAAACAGGCTTTCCTGCAAGGAGTTCATCAAGTGCTTGCGCAACATAGTTTGTAGCTCCAGGAATTGCTTCTTGTTTTGCAGAATCATCGCTATCAATTGCACCTTGGTACGCAAGCTCACCCTTGGTGTCTACAATAAACAGGTGTGGCGTTGTTGAAGCGCCGTATGCTTTTCCAACAGCACCATTGGTATCAACTAAAGCACCTGTTGCCTTAATGTTGTAATCGCTAAACTTTTTAAGCGCTTCTTCAGGTGTCAGATAACCCTGGCGACCGAATGCAGAAGAGTTAACTGTAAACCATACAACGCCAAGCTTTGTGTATTTTTCTTGAAGCGTTTGCATGTTGTTTGAGAGGTAATGCTTTTTCACAAAGGGGCAGCCTGGATTGAACCATTCAAGGACAACGATTTTCCCTTTATAGTCACTAAGCGAATGTGTTTTTCCATGAATATCTTGGAGTGTAAATTGCGAAGCTGGTGCAGCATGTGATGCTGCAACTATGATGAAGAATGAAAAGAGCGTCAGGAAGAGGGATGAGATATGTTTTTTCATGCACATACTTTACCTATCTAGGGCAGCTCGCACCAGAGAGGCAGTAAGCAGTGTAGGGAGCACCTGAGGGGCTTGTTTCGGTGTATAGACAACATTGAGGGGCACGCCTGCTTTGCCATAGCGCGCAAGTGCTTTGGTAATTTCTAGATCCTGGTTGGTCCAGTCGGCTCGTACCAAAGCGATATTTTTATCTTTGATAAGCTTTTGAATATCGCTATCACCAAACACAAGCGCTTTATTGACTTGGCAACTAATACACCATGCAGCAGTAAAATCGAGGTAGATGGTGCGCTGTTGGCTTTGAAGTGTGGCAACTGTTTGTTCACTGTAGGGTATCCAGGTAAGGCCGTAGCTATCTTGCGCTGCTATCTGAGATGGCGGCATTGTTTGGAGCCACAATACCCACCCAAGCCAGCATGCAGTGATAAAGCAGGGCACTGCTAGTAAGCGTCGTAGCCAAATCATCCAGGTGCCCGGTCGAGGCAGTATTGCACGCAGTGTTGGAATCGTTACTAAGAGCATGAAGGGCAGCGAGATCCCGATACCAAGAGCGGTAAAGATTAAGAATGCTTCAAGCATACTTTGAGCAAGAGCAACGCCAAGTGCGGCTCCCATAAAGGGTGCAGTGCACGGTGTTGCAACAAGAACCGTCAGCAATCCCGAAAGAAAATGTTCAACGATAACCGATCGGCTGTGAAGCTTTTGACCGATTGATTGCAGCACTGATGATTGTATTTCAAAAAAGCCAAGAAGGTTTAAAGTCAGCACAACAAAAAGCACCAAGAGGAAAGCAACCATATAGGGATTTTGTAATTGAAATCCCCAGCCAAGCGCTGTACCCGTCGTACGAAGTGAAAAAATAATTATAAGAAAGATCCAAAGCGAGACACACACACCAGCAAGAAAGCTTAGTGCAATATGCAGACTTTTTGCTGCATGTTGTTGATGAATTGTTTTAATAGCCGAGAGCACTTTAAGCCCAAGTACAGGAAAGACACAGGGCATAAGGTTTAAGAGCAATCCACCAAGTAATGCAGATGCAAGTGCAATCACGAGTGCTTGAGGAGTCAGGGCAGACAGAGGCGCTGTTGTTGTATCTGTTTGAGACAGAAATGTTATCTCGTCAGCTTGCTGGTCGTTTTGTTTGATAAGGAATGTTATTGGTCCTGATACTGAAGAGTGTTTGCTTTGAATAGAGAGCAGAGTTTGCTCTTGTTCGATAGAGATAGAAGGAAGGTGTGTATTGGTGATAAGACCTGGTGTGACGGGAAAGAGCTCAAGCTGCGAGGGGATAGGTGATGGTAGCGTTAGGATGAGCTGTTGGTCAGCTATCGTATAGTGACCAGATGTAGTGGTGCGTGGTAGATGCTGCTCATCAAAGAAATGTGCATCGGGGGATGCACTTCTAGCAGCTGTACTATTGAGGGGGACTGTAAGAGTAAAGGAACCCATGCCTGGGATGCAGTCTTCTTTGCAGACGAGCCATTCTCCTTCGATATAGAGTTTGAGCGTTGGTAGTTGAGTGCGTTGAGCCTGTTCGGCAATGAGTGCTTTTGGAACAGTAAAGCTTAAAACGACTTCATCCTCGTATCCAAAATTGACAAGATGTGCGAGTGGAAGTTTTTTTGGAATTGGCCACTGCAATAGGTCATGCCCATGCGGTGTGGTTGAGAGTGAGGATGGTTCAATAAATTTAAACTTCGGAGCCGCGCCAGAGTCCCCAGGATTCTTCCAGTACACATGCCATCCTTCATCGAGGATAAAGCGAAATCCAAATGTGCAATCTGTTGTTGCAGCACATCCAACGGTTTTTTGTATAAGGTCAACAGTAACATGTGGAGAGGTTACGTGAGTTTGTGCTGTGGCATATTGCGTCACCAGTAAGAAGATGGTGCTTACGATATGAGAGAGGAACAGTGTGAAGAAGCGCAACTGCATGGTAGTTTTTCAGAGATGATATCTATAAGTGTAGCGAGAAACGCAGGGGAGCGAAATCATCAGTTATCGGCTCAAAAGCTTAAAAAAGTTGTGCATTCAGGCACAAGACGAGCGATGGTTTGTCTGGTAAAATAGGGGCTGTGAAGTACACCTGAAAGACCGTATGACTGTAGAAAAAAAGCCTGAAATCCTTGCCCCTGTTGGCACCCTTGAAATGGCGCAAGCTGCTGTGCACAACGGTGCTGATGCTATCTATGTGGGACTACCTGGATTCAATGCTCGTGGGCGTACGGAAAATTTTACCCTTCAAGCGCTCAAAGAGATTATTGATTTTTGTCATCGCTACCAGGTGCGTGTATTTATTGCTGCCAATATTTTGATCTTTGAAAAAGAGCTCGATGTTATTCGTGAGTTGCTTGCGGATGTTATCGCATTACAACCTGATGCATTTATCGTGCAAGATATTGGATTGGTGCGACTCATTAAAGCAATTGCGCCCGATCAAATAGTGCACGCATCAACACAGATGACGATTACCAATGCAGAAGCGATTGCGTTGACTGCTGATCTTAATATGCAGCGATACGTGCTTGGTCGTGAAAATTCTCTTGATGAGATTAAAAAAATTCGTGCTGCAACAGACAAAGAGCTTGAAGTGTTTATCCATGGTGCGCTGTGTGTTTCGTATTCGGGGCAGTGCCTAACAAGTGAGAGCTTTGGAGGTCGCAGTGCAAATCGAGGACAGTGTGCGCAAAGTTGCCGTTTGCCCTATGAGCTCATTGTTGATGGAAAGCGATTCGATGATGGTACGCGACCCTATGTGGTTTCTCCGCAAGACCTTTGTGGTCTTGATGATGTTGAAGCGCTGTGTGAGATGGGCATTGATTCATTCAAAATTGAAGGTCGCCTTAAAAGCCCAGCTTACGTCGCTGAATCTGTAAAACAGTACCGAAGAAAGATTGATGGACTTTCTCATGAGACGCAGGGGCTCTCACTTGCGTATTCTCGCGGTTTTTTTAACGGATGGCTTGGTGGCGTGAGTCATCAAAAGCTTGTCGATGGTAGATTTAGTAATCATCATGGATTACAGATCGGCACAGTCAAAGCGATGCATCGCACTGCTGTTGAAATTACGATAACCGCAATGTCACGGTTTGGAGTTGCAGCAGGGGACGGACTCCTCTTTGTGGATTTCTTGTTGCCTGTCGCTGAGCAGCGCCCGATTGGTGCGTTTGTCTATGAGGTCAAGCAGATCTCGCCAGAAACAGCGATGGTATCTTTTGCGAATGATTTTCAGCTCTCTTCGCTTCGTCCTGGCATGGCTGTGTTTCAAAATAAATCGGTAGCCCTTGATAAAGAAACACGTCAGTCATTTAGTGACAAGCAGCAGTCTAAGACGACGCCACTTTTGATTGAAGTATTTGCAGCAGTCGATACACCGCTTCAAATCAAAGCTCATGAAGCAGGCAGTGACCCTGTATGTGTGCAGGCAGCAGTGCCACTTGAAGCAAGTAAGAATGGTCAGGTTGCTTTTGATAAAATGAAAGAAGAGATCGGAGCACTTTCGGGCACTCCGTTTCGTGTTGGACAAATCACAGTGCATCATAGTGGGGCGCCCTTTATCCCCAATAAGCTTGTCAAAGAGCTTCGACGTCAGCTTGTCGATACGCTGCTTGAGCAACGGCGTGCTCGTCATCCTTTGGTCACCGTGCATGATGTTCCAACGATACCGTTGACGCACCTTGAAGCTGCACGCTCGAATCAGCAACATCCAGCAACACTTTCCGTCCTTGTTCGTGATAAGCAGCAATTGACTGAGCTTGCAGGTCTTGCCATTGATACGGTCTATCTTGATTTTGAATACGGCAAAGAACACCACGATGCAGTCTCTCTTGTGCGCTCGTATGGCTACAAAGCTGCGATTGCAACGACACGAATCTTTAAGCCCGGAGAGCTAGGGCACTTAAAGGTCATCGAGCGTATCAAGCCCGATGCAGTATTGGTGCGAAATATTGGCGCACTTAAAGTCCTGGCCGATAAAGGATTAACGCTTCGCGGCGATTTCTCACTCAATATTACAAACTCATACACAGCAGATTGGTTCCTTGGAAAGGGGCTTGCAACCATTGCTCCTTCATATGATCTGAACTCAACACAGCTCTTTGATCTGCTGACAGCTGCGCCCATTGCATCGCGTTGGGAGATTGTCTTGCAGCAGTACATGCCAGGGTTTCATATGGAGCACTGCGTCTTTGCTGCATTCTTGAGCCAAGGGTCTTCTTGGCGTGATTGTGGGAAGCCCTGTGAGCAGCACCGCGTTGAGTTGAAAGATCCCAAAGGGATGCTGCATCCATTAAAGCCAGATGCTGAGTGTCGAAACACAATGTTTAACGGTAAAGCGCAAACGGCAGTGCGCTTACTGCCAGAGCTTATTGCACGGGGCGTGAGTACGTTTCGTATTGAAGCACTTTTTGAAACACCAGCAGAGCTTAGAAAGAAGCTTGAGACCTATCTTGCTATTCTTAAAGATGGCTCGCTGTCGACCGAGCGCATGAAGACACTGGCAGCACATGAGCAGTACGGGATTACTGAAGGGCAGCTCTTTAATATCAATAGCTACAAAGACCGAAAGAAGAGTGAAGGAAGCAATCTAGCTTCTGCCCGATAAGTGATGTTATCGGGCAAATTCAGCCCCTAGCGAAACTACAGCGGCAGTTTACAGGAATGCCATCCTACTGAAGCGCCCACTAGTGTGTATCTTAATGTGGATGTCGGGCGATGCGGTTCTCAAAGCATCGGTACGTTGCCGTCTGACGGTCGTCAGGTGCACTTAAAAAGAGTGTTTCAAGTATGGTGCGACCTTGTATCGTGATGCTCTCTGGTAGCTGAAAAATAGCATTACGAGCCGCTGTATAGATAGTTTGTGTAAGATGTTCACGAACGATTGGAACGTCGATCCCTCGGACAAATGCTGCCATCAGGGCTGCATCACTTACGGCCTCTACTTTCGACCCAATTTGGGCGCTGATAGCGGCTTCAAGCTCAGGATTCATGTGGAACGTTGTACGGGCTATGTAGTTGAGCGCGATTGGTCGCAGCTCGACTGGGAAGCGGTCAATAATTTTGACTAGGAGGCTATTCATGAGGTCTTCGTTGAGCGATGAGATTTCATCGATATTTTGCATCCGCTCAGACTCGAGCGCTTCAAGGAAGAGCGCCGTGAGTGAATCAAACGATAGTGGTGAAGTATCAGAGTGAATCAGCAGGGCGGTTTTAATCTGTTTAAGCTTAAAAAGTGAAGATGCTGATGAAATGTTCATTAGGTCGATAATCATTGGCGATGCCCCTTTCTGATATTTGCCAATACCATCGAGTGCTTTCGTCCATACTGACTCGTCATTATCTGCTGCAAGCTGAAGGAAAGTATCAGAAATTTTTTCAATCGAAATGCCGACGTCTGCTGCTAAGCGGGACAGCTCTGCGCGAAAGAGTCTGTCATAGAGCTGGTTATTGACTGCTTGAATAATGAATTGTCGACGGACATCAAGTGAAAATGTATCTTTGCGCAGGACTTCAACGACATCTTCCACTGTGCTGCCTGCAATTTGCATACAGCCAATGAGCCTTGAAAAGAATGCATCTGCAGAGACCTTGGAGCGAGTAATGAGTACATCATCTTTAAGCACTGAGCAGCTTCCCGCAGTAATGACATCATGTAATTGCGCTGCGGTAATTGATCCTGGAGCAATCGTAGCAAGGATGCGAAAGAGAGAGTTCTTGTAGAGCGTTGAAGCCCCCTTTTTCTTGCTTAGTGTTTTGATGTTGGCAATGTATTTTTTCTGATCTGCCGCAGAGAGACGGGTAAAGAGATCAATGAGCTGCGCTTCGAGTAGTGATCGATACTCTAGACGAATGTCTTTCGCGAGTAGCGACGATGTCATCATCATGTACTCAATGTCGCCGTAAGCAAATGGTTTATAGGCACCCAACATACTTGCCCAGTAGTCTGTCGAGGGGTCTTTGATGCTTTTGAGAATGTCTTCTTTGATTTTTTTTGTTGTAGTTGATTTCGGTGCAAGGTTAATCAGCGTATCGAGCAGCTCTGGTTGATGTGAACGAATAATTGCTTGTACTTCTGATTCAAATTCAGAAGTAATGCTTGGAAGCTGTGCAGCAAGATGTGCAATACGTATCTTGTGCTGTTCGTCAGCACCTTTCACGGCGCTGCGAAGCTCAGCATCTATAATTGCAGTAGCGACAGATTGATCTTTTTTGAGCACATCGCTAAAGGCTGGTTTATTGAGCTGCGCTAGGATTTTATCCTGTAATGGCATGAACTCGGCGATATCTGCAGTTTCAAAAGCGATACGCACGATATCGGGCTGTAATACTGCTTCAGGTGGAAGGGATGAGAGTAGCGCAAGTCCAATCCCCCTCTTCTTGCCCCCTTCCCGCACAAAATGCTCTGCCAAGTAGAGAGAATCCGCAGGAGCTGCAACAGTAATAAGTTGTGCAATTGCAGCTTCAGAGAGTGCGGAAATAATGAGTCGATCGATAATGAAGTCTCGTTTGCGAATAAAGAGTTCGAACAGTACGTTTTGAGCACCGGCAATTGTTCGCTGCTCAAGTTCGCGCACTGCCAAGTCTATGAGTGAAAGAATCTGTGTCTCATCGATAACGCGCAGTGTGATGAGAGCTGCCGTGCGAGGTGCTCCAGCTCTGAGGAACTCAGGAAGTGAGCTATCAGCTTCAAGCGCAAAAAGCGTTGGCATGATTTTCACTGCATCAGGAAGGAGTTGAGGCAGCAAGTTTAGAGCGCACTCTTTTGCAAACTGCTCTCGCTCTGCGTTGTTAATCGTAACGAGCTCGCCAACCTTAGGTTCATCCAGAGGTTGAA
>Ga0214921_10008882_pt1 | contig 12870 bp, 9 predicted proteins | sample LL1505_MetaG_FD_177992 | JGI IMG/M metagenome (GOLD analysis project Ga0214921, IMG submission 177992) | Freshwater microbial communities from Lake Lanier, Atlanta, Georgia, United States - LL-1505 | ecosystem: Environmental > Aquatic > Freshwater > Lake | place: USA: Georgia | collected 2015-05-28 | reverse complement strand
AAGAAGGTACTTTTTCATCAATACTTGCAGTGCATAACACATGTGTATCACCGAATTTAATTAAGACAGAACCTTCAGCATGTTTTGTGTAATGTCTAATAATTTCAACCGGTCTTAATTGGTTGTGAGCGCGTTGATTTAATCTCATGATCATCTTTCTCAATAGAAGTCGTCATTATAAGCTAGCTTTAATTGATTGATATCTTGTCATTTAAAGGTTTTAGTCGCAAATGCAACTATAGATTGATAAAATGACCCTTAAACATTGAATTGGATACCTTATGGCTTTAAGCATGACCGGTTTTTCTTTTAAAGAAGCAGATACAGAACAGGGTATTTTGCTCCTTGAATTTCGGTCTTTAAATAATCGATATTTAGAGCTCCAAGTTAAACTAGATGAATCCTTAAGGTCTTTTGAGCCCATGATTCGCGATCTAATATCCGCGGAAATTAAAAGAGGCAAAGTGGATTGCAGGATTTATTTCAAATCTAAAACGCATGCGCTCGATGTTAAAAATGTAGATCCGATTAAGTTAAAACAGCTCGCAAGTTCGGTGGATGAAATTGCAAAACATTTTTCTCATGTACAGCCGATTAATGCGCTCGATATATTAAAAACAAGCGAGATCATGCACGATCAATCGGTTAACATGAACTTGCTTGAACAAGAGCTTAAAAAAAATCTTAAAGAAGCGCTGATCGAAATTCAGGCATCTAAAGCACGCGAAGGTGAAAAATTACAAAAGATTTTACTGGATAAATTAAAAGATATTGAAGGGCTTGTAGTTGAGGCCAAAAAAATCTTACCTGTTTTAATCAAAGAGTATCAAACTAAAATAGAAAATAAATTTAAGGAAGCATTAATCGCAATCGATGATGACCGACTAAAGCAAGAGTTTCTCATTTTTATACAAAAGATGGATATTGATGAAGAGCTTAATCGTATTACATCTCATATCGATGAAGTAAGGCGCTTACTTAAAACAGATGGAGCAATCGGGAAAAAACTAGACTTTATGATGCAAGAACTTAATCGCGAAGCGAATACTCTTGGTTCAAAATCGATTTCACCTAAAACTTCACAAATATCAGTAGATTTAAAAGTTTTGATTGAGCAAATGCGCGAACAAATTCAGAATATTGAATAATCATGATTAAAGAATATATATGAGCCAAGCCCATTTATTTATTATTGCAGCAGCTTCTGGTGCGGGTAAAACGACACTTGTAAAAGCCCTATTAAATAAAGATAAAGATCTTCAGGCTTCTGTATCACACACCACGCGTAAACCACGTCCAGGTGAAGTGAATGGTGTGGACTATCATTTTGTTGATGAAAGCACCTTTTTAGATTTGAAGAAAAAAGGTGAATTCTTAGAATCTGCTGAATGTCATGGCGGTATGTATGGTACGAGTAAAAAATCAGTCCAGTCTATTCTTGATCAAAAGAAAGATGTGATTTTAGAAATTGATTGGCAAGGTGCTCAAGCACTCAAAGCGCAATTTAAAGAAGCCGTTTCAATTTTTGTATTGCCCCCTTCTGTTGAAACATTAGCTGAAAGATTAAATAACCGCGGACATGATAGTGATGAGACGATTGCTAAAAGACTCGCGGTTGCACGAGAAGAGATGAGTCATGTGGATGAGTTTGATTATGTTACAATCAATGATGACTTTGAAGTAGCGCTCCACGATCTTATGGCCATTATTCGATCCACTCGACTCATGTGTCATATTCAGCTTACACGACATAGCCACTTAATTAAAAACTTGACTTGAAATTTGGAGAAATAACATGGCACGAATTACAGTAGACGATTGTTTAGAGATGATTCCTAATCGCTTTAAACTTACATTAGCTGCCGCATACCGCGCAAGACAATTAGCCAATGGTGCCGAAGCATTAGTGAGCACACATGGTTTAAGAGATAAACCAACGGTATTAGCATTAAGAGAAATTGCAGCAGGTAAAGTTGGTCTTGATATCTTAAACAGAAAAGTAACGTACTAATTCTAAAAATTAGGGCTTAACGCCCCCAAAAGAGTAAAGACCATGGCTAGTACCGCTCATTTTAATAAAGCGGATGCTCAAAAAACACCGCCGCTTCCGTTACTGCCTGTCGATAACGAAGCGTCTGAACTCACAATCCTTCTCAAGACCTACTTAAAAACGAAAGACATCCACAAAATATGGGATGCCTATCGATTTAGCGAAGAAGCACATCACGGTCAATCTCGACGAAGTGGTGAGCCTTATATTGTGCATCCAGTCGCTGTGGCATGTACTTTAGCTAGACTTCATCTTGACGCCCCAACAATCCTTGCTGCACTTCTTCACGATGTCGTTGAGGATACAACGGTTACAACCAAAGAAATTGAAAAGAAGTTTGGGAAACAAGTATCGGTATTAGTCGACGGTTTATCCAAGCTCGATAAGATTGAATTTCAAGATGCTACAGAAGCGCAAGCTGAAAATTTCAGAAAAATGTTATTGGCGATGTCGAATGATGTCCGTGTCATTTTAGTCAAGCTTGCGGATCGCCTTCATAATATGCAAACCTTAGATGTTCTGAGACCTGAAAAACAAAGACGTATCGCGCAAGAAACGCATGATATTTATGCGCCTATTGCAAATCGATTGGGCTTAAATACCATCTATCAAGAACTTGAAGATTTAAGTTTTAAACATCTATATCCAATGCGTTATCGCGCGATTCAAAAAGCCATGAAAGCTTCTCGAGGAAATCGTCGTGAAGTGGTTGAAAAAATTACAGCGGCAATTCAACAAAAACTCGTTGAGATGAAAATGGAAGCCGAAGTGACAGGCCGCGAAAAAAATACTTATAGTATTTATAAGAAGATGAGTGAAAAGGGCATGTCATTTGCGCAGATCAATGACATCTATGCCTTTAGAATTATCGTGAAAGAAGCAAATGATGCCTACTCAGCATTAGGTGCATTACATGCATTGTATAAACCGCTTCCAGGTAAATTTAAAGATTACATTGCGATTCCAAAAGCTAATGGATACCAATCATTGCATACAAGTTTGTTTGGACCCTTTGGTACACCCATCGAAGTACAAATTCGTAGTGAAAAAATGCATAAACTTGCAGAAGCAGGCGTTGCAGCTCATTGGCTTTATAAAACGAAAGATGCACATCTCACTGAGCTTCAACAACAAACACATCAATGGTTAAAACGTCTTTTAGAGATTCAATCAGATAGTTCAGATTCGCTCGAATTCTTAGAGCATTTAAAAGTCGATCTTTTCCCTGATGAGGTTTATGTATTTACGCCTAAAGGAAAAATTTTAGCGCTTCCTAAAGGCTCGACTGCAGTTGATTTTGCTTATGCAGTGCATAGTGATGTGGGTAATTGTTGTGTCGCAGCAAAATACAATCAAGAACTCGTTCCGCTTCGCGCAGAAGTACATAACGGGGATCATATTGAAATTATTACAGCACCGTTAGCCAAACCTAATCCTGCATGGTTAAATTTTGTGATTACTGGAAAAGCAAGATCACATATTCGACAATATTTAAAATCGATTGAATCAGAAGAATCCTCAAGACTTGGTGAAGGCATGCTGAACCAAGCTCTTAAAGCACTTCATATCAGTCCATCCTCTATTAAAGAGTCTCATTGGAAAAAATTAATCAGTGATTATGGTGTTAAAAACAAAGAAGATATTTTGGCAGAGATTGGTTTGGGTAAGCGTATGAATGTCATGGTAGCGCACCAACTTATTAGTTTTATGGACGGCGTGAGCCATGAAAAAGGTAAACATAAGCAACTCGATGTGATCACTATTAAAGGCTCCGAGAGCATGGCAATTCAATTGGCAAATTGCTGTCACCCTATTCCAGGTGATCCTATTTTAGGATTTATTAATAAAGACAAAGGTCTTGTAGTTCATACCCATGATTGTTTAGCCATTAGAAAATTTAAACTCGATCCTGATAAATGGCTTGATGTTGAATGGGATCCAAATCCAGATCGATTATTCAAGGTTAATTTACAAATTATGGTTTTAAATGAGCGCGGGATGCTTGCTAAGATTTCTTCCGTGATTGCAGAATCAGATTCAAATATTGATAATGTGAACGTTGAAGAGTCGGATGGTGGACATTTTGTAAATGTAAACTTTATTGTGCAAGTGCATAATCGTATTCACTTAGCAGACCTCATGAGAAACTTAAGAAAGATTACTAATATTTCCAGAATCAGTCGTGTCAAAATGAAAACCTTTTAAGTAACTTATTAAAAAAAAGAAAGATTGAGAAATGACAAAAGAAATTATTCAAACTAAAAATGCACCAGAAGCTATTGGGACTTATTCTCAGGCAGTCAAAACAGGTAATACTATTTATTTGTCAGGTCAAATTGCACTCGATCCTCAATCGATGCAATTAGTCGAAGGTATTGAAGCGCAAATTCATCAGGTATTTAAAAATTTAAAATCAGTCGTTGAAGCTTCAGGAGCTCAATTAGGCGACATCGCTAAAATTAATATTTACTTAACTGATTTATCTCATTTTGCTTTAGTCAATACCATCATGGGCGAATATTTTATGAAACCTTATCCAGCGAGAGCTGCGGTAGGTGTTGCATCACTTCCTAGAAATGCACTTATTGAAGCTGATGGCATCGTTGTTATTTAAATTATTTTTACTTAAGAGTATTTCAATCTGACTTCTTTAGCCGAGCTTAAGCTTTTTACACCTTCAGTATTAAATAAGCTCAAAAAATTGGGCCTTGAAGATGTATTTAGTTTATCAATGCATCTTCCTATTCGTTATATTGACGAAACTATTGTGACGCCCATTCGTGATATTGAAATGGGAGTGCTTTCTCAAATAGAAGCAGAAGTTATTCGTGCGGAAATTTTCTATAAGCCCAAAAAAATGCTTATCGTACAAGTCAAAGATACATCTGGTAGCTTGCAGCTTAGATTTTTACATTTCTATCCAAGTCAAATGAAAATGTTTGAAGTAGGTAATCGCATTCGCATTTTAGGGGAGGCTCGTCATAATTTATTCGCATTCGAGATGATTCATCCTCAATGTAAATTGACTAGAGCTGGAGATGAATTGCCAGAAGCGCTTACGCCGATTTATTCTTTAGTTGCAGGCGTGGGACAGAAAACAGTCAAAGATGCAATCGATAAATTGTTTTATCACTTCGACTTAAAAAATTATTTAAAAGATTTATTTTTGCCGTCAGTTTATGAAAAATTACACTTACCAAATCTTTATGAAAGTTTAAAAAGCATTCATCACCCAAAAGATTTTAAAGAAGCTGCAAAACATGAAGCTTTTTCTAGCATGTCATATCAAAGAATCATCTTTGATGAATTTTTAGCGCAACAATTATCTTTAAGATCTAATTATTTAATTAGGCGCGCACTTACCGCTACTCCATTCATAGGCACTAATAAACTCACGAACATTTTTATGAGTAATCTTGAATTTGATTTAACGAATGCGCAAAAAAAAGTTATTCAAGAAATTAAAAATGACCTTCAAAAAAACTATCCCATGCAAAGATTATTACAAGGTGATGTAGGAAGTGGTAAAACAGTTGTGGCAACCATTGCTGCGCTCCAAGTGATCGAGAATGGAAGTCAGGTGGCTTTTATGGCACCTACGGAAATTTTAGCAGAACAACATTATCGTAAACTTTATAAATGGTTGACTCCTTTAAATTTAAAAGTTGCTTGGTTAACAGGCAGTCAATCTAAAAAAGATCGGGAAATCTCTTTAGACATGACACAATCGGGTGAAGCGCAGATTGTAGTAGGAACACACGCCCTTTTTCAAGAACATGTGATATTTAAAAAATTAGGCTTAAGTATTATTGATGAACAGCATCGATTTGGGGTTGAACAAAGATTAGCCTTAAGAAAAAAAGGTGAATTAAATAAAGTGATTGAGCCTCATCAGCTCATGATGAGTGCAACACCTATTCCAAGAACACTTTCTATGAGTTATTTTGCAGATCTTGATGTATCGGTGATTGATGAATTGCCTAAAGGTCGTGAAGCGATTGTGACAAAACTTTTTTCAGAGGATCGACGAGACGAGATTTTAAAAAGAGTTTATGAAGTATGTCATGCCGGCGCTCAAGTTTATTGGGTATGTCCTTTGATTGAAGAAAGTGAAGTATTGCAACTTCAAACGGCTGAAGAAACATACTTAAATATGCAATCTCATTTTAAAAGCTTAAAAGTAGGTTTAGTGCATGGACGAATGAAATCATCAGAAAAGCAAAAAGTCATGTCTGATTTTGTGAAAGGTGATATTCAATTATTAGTCGCAACCACAGTGATTGAAGTGGGGGTTGATGTGCCTAATGCGACATTGATGGTGATTGAAAATGCAGAGCGCATGGGACTTTCACAATTACATCAATTACGTGGTCGCGTAGGGCGCGGTTCACTTAAAAGTACATGCATTTTATTGTTTCAAAAAAAATTATCAGAGCTAGCACGACAAAGACTCAAAGTGATTTTTGAAAATACTGATGGTTTTATCATTGCACAAGAAGATTTAAACATAAGAGGTCCTGGAGAATTTTTAGGGGTAAGACAAAGTGGGGTGCCTATGTTGCGCATTGCTAATCTTAATCGTGATTTTAAATTATTAGAAGAAGCTAAAACGATAGCGGACCAATTACTGGAGGATTATCCTGAAGCTTCTCATCTTCATTTAAAACGCTGGCTAAGCCATGCGAATGAAAGAGTGAAAGTGTAAGATGTCTTGGCTAACATCACCTAAAGTTGAAGGAGTTGAACTTTCCTGGCTCACTGAAGAAGGCTCTCTCACTGAGCGATTAAAAAAAGAGTTTGATGATGTTAAGGTTGAAGTTGTTTATGAAGGAGTTTATTTATTAGATAAAAACTTTTATGTGCGTGAGGTTATTTTAAAAAGTAATGATAGTCCTAAAGTATTTGCAAGAACTCTAATTAATACAGACGATCTGCAGGAAGCATGGAGCGATATAAAAAATTTAGGTGATCAATCATTAGCCACGATTTTATTTAATTCACCAGAAATAAAAAAAATCTCAGTAGTTTATAAAAAATTAACTTTGAATGACCCTCTTTTTGTTCATCTAAATTCATTACAGTTGACTAATAAAAAATCTATTTGGGGCAGGAAATCAGTGTGGAAAAAAGAGCTTGCTCTCTTAGAGTTGCTAGAAGTTTTCCTATAAGTTATTGATTTGATGTCTATAGAATAAATAAACTATTTAGATACCTAAATATAGTATAAAATTTGCATATTAATTAATTAGAGCTTCGAATGCAAATCAAGATTTTTCCTCTGAATTGTCTATTTTTGACGCTTCTATTGATGAGTCAAATTTCTTTGGCAGTTGACGCTGGGGATCAACTAAATCAAATTGAGCGAAGTCAAAACAAAAAAGAACGTTTAAGATCTCCCCCTAAAATTGAAGAAGAAAAAGAGCCGCCTAAATTAAAAACACAAGCAGCTACTTTTAAAGTTAGTAACTTTTCATTCGAAGGAAACAAGCTTATTTCTTCAAATGAACTTCAGGTATTTTTAAAAGAATATTTGAATCGTGAAATTACCCTCGATGAATTAAAGCTTGCAGTCGATTCTTTAAGTGTTTTATATAAAGACAAGGGCTATTTAGCTACCGCATCTCTTCCTAAACAAGACATTACTGAAGGTAATGTAAAAATTATTATCATTGAAGCCAAATTCGGTGGCACTCAATTAAAGCTAGATCCAAATACAAAATATCGAATTCATCCTGAGATCATTCAAAAATTCATTGAGCATAGCAACCAAAAAGGTGAGGTTTTAAATTTAAATACGCTTGATCGAGCTGTCTTAATTGCAGATGAATTACCTGGAGCAGCTGTGACGCAATCATTACAATCAGGAACCAAAGATGGCGAAACAGATTCCCTTTTGAATATAAATAACGAGCCCAATTATGTGGCTATGGTATCGGTTGATAATTATGGTTCACATGCAACAGGCCCGGTGCGTTATCAAGCAAATGCATCATTTTTAAGTCCTTTAGGCATAGGTGATCGCATTGATTTAGGGTTACTTCATTCAAAAGGGACAGATTATGCAAGGCTTTCATTTAATAGACCCATGGGGTATTCAGGATTGCGAGTGGGCATCAATGCGAGTGCGCTTAAATATGACGTCATTGCTGGTGCCGCATTATCTCTAAATCCGGAAGGTACTGCTGAAACTCTTCAAATGGAAGGAAGTTATCCTGTTTATCGTTCAAGAGCTTTCGATTTAAGTGTAGCTTCCTTTTTAGAGAGAAAACATTTCAGAAATAAGGCTCAAGAAGCTGTTGAAAGTAATTACTTCATTGATCTATTTAATATGGGTAGTTCCCTTAATCATAAAAACACCTTGTTCTTAGCTGGTGAAACCTCGGCCTCAATTGATGTAGATCTCGGTTATGCAAATTATGACGATTCACCTTTAACGTTTCAGGCATCTAAAATCGAACAGGCTACTCAAGGAAGATTTAATCGATTGAGATGGGGCATCAATAATACGCAATTTTTCACTGATACAATTAGCTCAGTTTTAAAGTTTAACGGCCAATTGTCAGATAGTAATTTAGATTCATCGCAGAAATTTTATCTTGGCGGCGCAAATGGTGTGAGAGCTTATCCGACAAGTGAAGGATCAGGTAGCGAAGGTTATTTGTTTAGTGCCGAGCTTCATAAAGAATTAACGGCTAATTTTACCGCTACCGGATTTTACGATTATGGTTTTGCAAGACAATATATTGACAATACGAATAACGTCACAGGCGCACAAAATGCAACAGGTAAAAATAGTTTTAATATGAAAGGTTACGGCGCGTCTCTCGAGTGGATCGGTTTTGTGGGATCATATCGTTCAACATTTTCAGCCATATGGTCAAGACGCATTCACAACAATCCAAATCCTCAAGCAGACGGTTCAGATTCTGATGGAAGTCGCCCAGGAAATTTCTATTGGTTCAAAGCTTCAATGAGTTTCTAGTTTTTTACTAGAAATAGATATTTAAAAATGAACGTCGATAAGAAGATATCAAGAACGTCTAAAAAATCACAAGAGGCAATTCTCTTAGCAGGAGAAAAATTACTTTTATCTGGCAATATTAATTTAATAAATGCTAAAAATTTATCTAAGTATTCAGGTTATTCTATTGGAAATATTTATCATCACTTTAAAAGTCTCGATCAAGTTTTTATAAAAATTTTTTTAAAAAAAAGATTAGATATTTTTCTTGAGCTTGCAGATGAGATAGATAAATTTCCTAAAAATAAATCATGTGAAGAGTTATGTAAAATCTTAGTTAATAAAAGTTTCGAAAGAGCGAATAAACTAAATATAAAAGTCCTTCAATATATCTTTAAAATTATGTTAATTAAGTCAGAAGAGCCAGAGAAAATAAATTTAATTATTGATGTTTTAATTGAGCCTCTAATTGAATGTCGCAAGCGAAACAAAACTAATACATTTAGGGATATTGAAGAAGATGAAATGCGACTTTTATTGCGATCTCTTCAAGCCTTTATTAGAAGCCCTTTTTTAGAAAATCAATCCATTGCCGGTACTGCACTTCACAAAGAATTAACACTCAATCTTTGCCAAAAGCTCTTTAGTATCAAATAGTAAATATTTCAGAATATAAATAGACCTTATTTTATTTAAGGTTTATTAATTAATAAAAATCAATCAGTTAAAAAAGATCTTTTTTCTAGAAAAACCGAATATTAAATATCCTTTAAACGCACCTTCATTGTTAAATCTAAAGGATAATTTCAAGCATATCTTTATTAAAGTTTTGCGATTAAATTTCTTTTGAAAAAAGCCCTACAAAATCTAAAACGAGTATTTTTTTTCGCACTCAGCCTTCCCTTAAGCTTGGTAGCTTATGCAGAACCTGCAGCCAATGCATTACCTACAGGGGGACAAGTCATTTCAGGCGATGCATCGATTGCTGCTTCTGGTGCAACGCTTAATGTTAATCAAACATCGCAACGTGCCATCGTGAATTGGGATTCATTCAATGTAGGTAAAGATGCGACAGTTAATTTTAATCAACCGAACAGTAGTGCATCTACACTCAATAGAATTTCAAGCGGCACACCTTCACAAATTTACGGCAAGATTAATGCAGTAGGCGAAGTGATTTTACAAAATACAGCGGGTGTTTATTTTAGTAAATCTGCAAGTCTTGATGTGGGTTCAATTGCTGCAACCACACATACCATTTCCAATGATGATTACAACAACGGCAAATATCATTTTGATCGCAATGGCTCAACAGGCAGTGTGATCAATGAAGGTAATATTAAGGCAGGCCTGAATGGTTATGTAGCCATGCTGGCGCCTGAAGTAAGAAACTCAGGTGTGATTGTGGCTCAAATGGGTGCAGTTGTGATGGCAGCAGGTGAGCGCGTCACTTTAAATTTTGATACAAGTTCTCATTTAGCTTCGATTACAACGACACCCGCTACCATTAATACACTCATTGAAAATAAATCAGCAGTGAGTGTCAATGGCGGCACGATTATTCTATCCGCTAAAGCAGTCAATACTTTAGTATCTGGTGTGATTAAACAAAGTGGTACATTAGACGCAGGCAATGTCGCTAATAAATTAGTGAGCGTCGGTGGTCGAATTATGATTGATGGTGACGATGTCAATATTGCGACAAATTCAGAAACGCTTGCGTATGGTTCGGTGAAGGGTGGGTCAGTCGCTATTACCGCATCTCGCTCATTAACGACTGAAGCTAAATCTAAAATCAATGTATCTGCAATTGAAACAGGCAATGGTGGATCAATTAAAACGACAGCCCCCTCGACTTCATTGGCAGGTGATATGATGGCACTCGGTGGTGCATCATCTGGTAAAGGCGGTGCGATTGAAACAAACGCAGATTCTTTAACTTTGGCTAACACTTCCTCAGTTAACGCAAATAATCAAGATGGTATAAGTGATAAAGGTGCATGGACAATTAATCTACCTAATCTTACTATGACTAATACATTCAATGAGGTGATCTCAAATACTTTAAATACAACTAACGTTAAATTAAATCTTCTTACTTCTTCATTTGATTTATTAAAAGATCAAGTGATTGAAAAAATTGTTGGCGCTAAAACATTATTTGAAATTAATACAAAAACTCAAATGAGTATTGCTGGAAATATTTCAAGTGATGCATCAGCACCCCTCGATTTAATTCTTACAAGTTATGAATCTATTCTTATAGAATCGTCATCAACGATCAATGTGAGAAATATTAATGCAGAAGCTCCTACAATTTCTGTGGCAGGTAATTTAAATGCTTATGGAAATTCAAATCAGGACTCATCACCTTTCATGGCGTTATTAGGAGCAAGACTCGTAATTACTGGTAATTTACGTTCTGGATCAAAACAAAACTCAGGTCGCATACTATTAAAAGGTAGTGACGAAGTGGATATTAATTCTTCTGGAAATATCCTGACCGAAGGTAACGATGGTGGATGGACTAAAATTTTATCGGATAACGGCAGCGTTAATATTGTAGGTACGATCATGACCAATGGAGAAAGTGGTCGCGGAGGCACAATTAATATAAACGCCTCTCAAAACATTTTAATGAGTAATGCAAATTTATTAGCGAACGGCACCACCGACGGTGGATTAATTGTTGTTGCTTCAAATAATGGCGATGTTAATTTCCAACAAAGCTTTATCCAAACTAACGGAGGGGCAGGTGTTGGGGGAACAATTTTACTATCCGGTGTGAATAATACTTTAATCTCCAGCACCGAGATTTCAGCAACAGGTTACATTCAAGGCGGTACCATCAAAGTTGGTAATGATTTGGCAAATCAACTCATTCCTTTCTCAAGTTATACAGAGATAGATACAAATTCAGTTTTAAATGCATCACAATTAAATTCAAATAATCAAGGCGGATTGATTGAAACATCCGCAAGCACAGTTAATCTCTTAGGTTCAATCAATGCAGGACGGGGTGGTATGTGGCTCCTTGATCCTTACAATATTACAATTGATTCAACAAAAGCTAGCTATATCAAAACAGTTCTCGACGCGGGTTCTTCAGTCACAATCACCACAGCAACTGCATCTAATACAGTAGGTGCAAATAGCATTTCAGGAGTATCAGGTACTGGCGACATTACTATTGATGCTGCTATTACATCATCAGGCGCTGGTGCGTCATTAACTTTAACGGCTGCAAATGACATTTATGTCAATCAAGCAATCACATTATCTGGTGCTGGAAGCTCGGTAACATTCACAGCAACCAATACAAATCTCTCTAGCAATATAACAACTTATGGTAATCAAACATTTAATAGCAACATCAGACTTTATAGTGGTGTCACAATGACAAGCAATGGCGGGGATGTAAATATCACAGGCAATGTGATTGGTATCTCAGGTCTAATCGAATTTTTAGGCGGCGGTGTTTATAAATATAACGGTACAAGCTATACGGTAGGTGTTGGATCAAGCCCAATCAATGTTCTTTATAACGCGTCAACTTCAACCTATTCATGGCAAGCCTCATCAACTTCAGCAGAAGTTTTACTTGTTGCAGGTGGTGGTGGGGGCGGAATGGACATGGGCGGTGGCGGTGGCGGTGGCGGTGTTATTTCAACCACAGTTGTAACAACCTCTCAAACTTGGTATGAAATTAAAGTAGGTGCAGGTGGTACCGGTGCTCCAGCTGGAGGTACAAATGGTCAGAATGGTGGACATCAATTCAATATTAGAGCTACTGCGGGCGGTAATTCCACGCTGCAATATGCAGGCGGCACATTAACTTCTGTTGGCGGAGGTTACGGCG
>Ga0214921_10008881_pt1 | contig 12873 bp, 13 predicted proteins | sample LL1505_MetaG_FD_177992 | JGI IMG/M metagenome (GOLD analysis project Ga0214921, IMG submission 177992) | Freshwater microbial communities from Lake Lanier, Atlanta, Georgia, United States - LL-1505 | ecosystem: Environmental > Aquatic > Freshwater > Lake | place: USA: Georgia | collected... | reverse complement strand
AAGAGTTGCAGGAGGCATACGGTGAGGCGATGTTGGAGTTGCGCGCTAGAAAAAAGTACCAGGCCCTGCTGGACAAAGAGGACGAGAAATGATCCTTGGCATTCAGCAGATTATGCACTCAGAGGGCGTGAAGGTGACGATGAGCCAACTGTGCCGCTCTGGTTTGAGCTACCAAGGCGCACAGCGTATTACAAGCCTTGCAAGGCCCCTCCCAAGGTGCAGGAGCGGTTTGAAGCTCCCATCAAAGCAATGATTGAGCAAGAGCCATCGTTTGGCTACCGCACGGTGGCGGGATTACTCAACTTCAACAAGAACACGGTGCAACGCATCTTCCAGATTCGGGGCTGGCAGGTCAAACAAAGGCCTATTGGGTTTAGACCCCGAGTTCAATCCATGCCCTCTGTGGCCAAGTCTCCGGATGAGCGCTGGGCAACAGACCTGTGCCGTGTCTGGACGGGACGTGATGGCTGGGCGAGTTTGGCCGTGGTGATCGATTGCTACACCCGTGAGATCTTGGGCTGGCACCTATCGAGATCGGCCAAGTCGAGCACGGCTGAATCGGCCTTGGAGCAAGCCTTGATCAACCGTTATGGCACGCTTGGCAGGGTGACTGTGCCGTTTCTGCTGAGGAGCGACAACGGATTGGTGTTCACAAGCCGCAGCTACACCCGACTGGTCAAGAGTTACGGTTTACAACAAGAATTCATCACGCCGCATTGCCCTGAGCAAAACGAGCTGGTGGAGAGAGTCATTCGAACGATCAAGGAGCAATGTGTTCACCGGCAAAGGTTTGAAACGCTACAACTGAGTTAGCCCCCTGAAACACAGTCCCGGCGGTATTCCTTAAACTAACAACTAGGAATACGACTATGGATATGACTATGTCTTCAATAAGGCCCAACAGGGTTGAGGTGGTCACAAGCGTTCAGCGACGCAGGCGCTGGACGCCAGAACAAAAGCTTGAAATCGTCTAACAAACTAATGAAACAGGTAGTTCCGTGTCTCTGGTAGCCAGAGAGCATGGTTTAACTGCTGCTCAGCTATTTCAATGGCGCAAGGCTTATTTAGAAGGTTCATTGGTTGCAGTTGGTGCTAATGAAACTGTTGTGCCTGCCTCTGAGCTTCAAGAAGCTATGAAACGCATTAAACAACTGGAAGGCGCCTTGGGACGCAAGACTTTGGAGAACGAGATTCTCAAGGAGGCTGTGGACTTTGCCAAAGCAAAAAAGTGGATTGCGCGCTCGCCAGTATTGCCCGGGGACGAGCAGTGAGGGCTGTGTGCCTTGCTCTTGGCGTGTCGCGCAGCCATGTGTTGGCAAAGAAACACCGTTCATCTGATTGGGCGGACCGCAGAAAGTCTCCACCAAGAGCTGATGACACGCATGTCAAACAAGCCATAGCCGATGTGGTGCACAAGCGAGCTACCTATGGCTACCGAAGGGTGTGGGCCAGGCTCAAGCTCGATGGTCACACGGGTATAAACCATAAGCGTGTTTACCGCGTGATGCGCGATGCTGGCTGGTTGTTGTTCAGACAAGGTCAAAAGCCTTTAGACACTAGGAAGCATGAGGGCCAAGTAGCCGTCAAGCAAAGCAACACGCGTTGGTGTTCAGATGGTTTGGAGCTATCTTGTGACAACGGTGAGCGCGTGAGAGTGGCGTTTGCTCTGGACTGTTGTGACAGAGAAGTCATGAGCTGGGTGGCCACCACCAAAGGCATCGATGCTGGACTGGTGGGTGATTTGATGATGCAAGCCGTTGAGAATCGATTTGGTGCAAATGCAGCACCCCAAAAGCCCATTGAATGGCTCACCGACAACGGTAGTTGCTACACGGCGGCAGAGACACGCAGCTTTGCGAAGTTGCTGGGACTAAAACCGATTACAACACCGGTGACCAGTCCGCAAAGTAACGGAATGGCTGAGAGCTTTGTGAAGACTCTGAAGAGGGACTATGCCAAGTTGGCAAATAGACCAGATTCAAAGACTGTGATGGCGCAATTGCAGAGTTGGTTCGATGACTACAATTCTTACCATCCACACAGTGCATTGGACTATTTGCCACCAACGCTATTTAGGGAAAAACAATCGGTAACTTAAACATACCGACGGGACTGGATTACGGGGTCAAGACCAACAACATGCGTCTCGGGTGTTAGGAGACTGGACTGGGTTCTACAACCAGAAGCGCCCCTATCAGGCGCTACGGATGAAGACACCGAACCAGGTATTTGAAATGTTTAAATTAGCAGCTTGACCTGAGAAAAAATTGATAGATCACTAGACCATAGTATAAAATAAAATGTATTTATTAATGCGTTTTCTTGAATGGCGGATTCAAGCACGAAGTGCAACTTTGATTAACTGATGGTTGGGCGGCTGAGGGTTTATAGCATTCAAGGCTTATTGACCTGGCACTCTAAGTTGCTTATGAAATACAAACACCTCAACCAAGCTGAAAGATATCAGATTTTCACCCTCATGAAAGACGGACACGATCAATCTCAAATAGCCAAGTTTCTGGATCGGCACAAATCCACCATCAGCCGGGAGTTGATGCTTAATACTGGTTCTTGCGGCTATCGACCCAAACAAGCCTGTGAGTTCTCGGCAAAGCGCGCGCAAAACAGTCGCAATGCCCCATCCGTAGAGCCGTGGGTAAGGCAAGAAGCCTGTTCTTTGGTGGGTAAGCAATGGAGTCCCGAGCAAATTGCAGCAAGATTGCCTATCAGCCATGAGACGATGTATCAGCATGTTTATGCGGACAAAGCACAAGGCGGTGCTCTTTGGAAGAATTTGCGCTGCCAGAAGCAAAAAAGGAAGCGCTATGCGGGTGCGCGAGATCGACGCGGGCAAATCCCCAACAGACGGCCGTTGAGCGAAAGACACTTACATATTGAAGTAGACGCCAAGTGGGTCATTGGGAATGCGATACCGTCATTGGTGCAAGCCACAAAGGTGCAGTCGTGACGATGGTCGAACGCAAGAGCGGTTATGCAGTGATTGCCAAGGTGCCTAACAAAACATCTGAATTGGTTGGTTCAGCCATAGTGAGCAACATCAAGCCCTTCTCTGCAAGGGTCAAGACTCTGACCTATTACAATGGGAAAGAATTTGCGGCGCATGGCTTGATTGATCAACAACTCAATAGCACTGCTTACCTTGCCAGACCATTTGCCAGTTGGGAGCGAGGCAACAATCAGAACCTTAACGGCTTGCTACGCCAATGCATTCCAAAGAAGCGAGCCATGTCTACGGTTAGTGATGAGGAAATTATAATGATCCAAACAGATTAAATAACAGACCCAGAAAACGATTGGGATTCAAAACAACCGCAGAGGTGTATCATCAACCACTCAAGCGCGTTGCGCATCGAACTTGAAACCGCCAAGGATAAATAATGAATAAAATATCAGATTACGAAAAAAATATATTTATACTTATACTAAGGGGAATAATATTAAGTATTGCTTTTTATTTAATTTTATCTGAAATTAATATATCTTTTTCTTTATATACAATTTCTCTAGCAATATTCTTTCTCTCATTAATACGTAGCACTTACTTATTATTAAGACTAACTTTATTTCCTTTCATTATATTATTATTTATGTATGTAAATATCTTTAAAGTTTCTATTTAAAGACGGATTCAAGTTCGAAACGAAACGCGTTTTAGTGATTGATGAAGTACCTCTGGGGGGGAGTTAATTCTCTCTCGTTTTTTGTGTCTTTTCGCAAGTTCCCGTGTATTCCTACCCTAGAATAATAGGTGTGAGAAGTGGAATTTTTTTCCAATTCAAGAGGTTGTATATTAAGAGATCGAAATTTAGTGACAGCCAGATCATTGATGCAATCAAACGGCTTGAATCTGGTATCGGTGTTCAAGATATTTGCCGTGAATTAAGCGTGAGTTCAGCTAGTTTCTAAAAGTGGCGTGCTAAATATGGCGGCATGGATGTGTCCACGACGGCCCAAACATGGCCTTGGAAGGATTAACCACTAAGCAGCGACTGGACACAGCTGCGTAACGTTCCTACTTCTAACTACCTTGCAAAATGGGAGGATTACCAAACCACCTGGGTAATTTGTTGTTTTTTTTTAACAATAGTAAAATTATAAAAATAATAATGGTTTTATTAAGCAAATAAATGATATAATTAAAAAAATCAATTTTTTTAATTATATGTCAATAGATTTAAGAGAAAAAATATTAAATTTAGTAGCGGAGTATGCTGAATTAGAATTTAATAGACACGAATTTATCCCTGGAAAAACATTAATTCCGCCATCCGGTAAGTTAATAGGGGTAAAAGAAATACAAAATATGGTCGAATCATCTTTGGATGGATGGCTTACAGCTGGAAGGTTTAATACCGAATTCGAATCAAAATTATCAAGTTATATCGGAATAAACCACTTAATAACTGTAAATTCTGGTTCATCTGCAAATCTCATTGCATTTATGACATTAACTTCTGAGCAATTGGGTGATCAAGCTATAAAGAAGGATGATGAAGTTATTTGTGTTGCTGCAGGGTTCCCTACAACCGTTAATCCAATTCTACAGTTTGGTGCAGTACCTGTTTTCGTAGATATAGATCCCGTTACTTATAATATTGATATAAACAATATAGAATCTGCTATTAGTAATAAAACTAAGGCAATTATGTTAGCTCATACTTTGGGGAATCCATTTAATTTAGATGTTATTTCTGATTTATGCAAAAAATATAATCTTTGGTTAATTGAAGATTGTTGTGATGCTTTGGGGTCTTTATACAATAACAAAATGGTAGGTACATTTGGTGATATTGCCACTTTAAGTTTTTATCCTGCACATCATATTACAATGGGTGAGGGTGGTGCTGTATTTACAAATAACAAGGAGCTCATAAAAATTTCAGAAAGCCTTCGCGATTGGGGTAGAGATTGTTATTGCCCTCCAGGAAAAGATAATACATGTGGTAGAAGATTTTGTTGGAAGCTAGGTAATTTACCAGAAGGGTATGATCATAAATATACATATAGTCATATGGGGTATAACTTAAAAATTACAGATATGCAGGCATCGTGTGGAGTTGCTCAAATCGAAAGATTAGATGACTTTATCTCGAAAAGAAGGTTTAATTTTAATTATCTATATAATAAACTAACTATTTGTGAAGAGTTTATAAGTTTACCTAAGCCAACACAAAATTCGGATCCTTCATGGTTTGGATTTCCTATCACTATGAAAAATACATCGCCAGTTAACAGAATTGATCTTGTTTCATACTTGAATCAAAAAATGATTGGAACTAGAATGCTATTTGCAGGTAATCTAGTTCGACAGCCATATATGCTAAATATGAAATATAGAATTGTAAATAATCTAAAAAATACTGACTATGTTATGAACAATACATTTTGGCTTGGTTTGCAACCATCATTAACTTTAGAAATGTTGGACTATTCTACTAATACTTTATCAGAATTTTTGGGTTGCTAAAATTTGTCTTTTAGTAAAATTTTTGAAACTTAATTTGTTAATATAATATGGATTTTCGAGACTTAGTAAAAAATAAAAACGTACTGATTACTACATTTAACCATTTTAACCATAACACTATATCTGATCAAACCGAATTTGTATATAACGGTATTAAAGATATAACTAATGTAAGAATCGAAAAGACACTTACTCCTTGCAATGTTTTAATTATTATTGAATATTTTGATGATTTTTTGATTTCTAAATTAAAAAATTTTTTAGTCGATAAGGATATTGAAATATATGTAATCCTAACCGAGCATATGGATTTGGTTGGAAAAAAATTTTATTTTCATGGTGACGACATACTTAATAAATCCGACTATATGGATTCTCGCGATAAAATAACTAGAATTTGTGGCCTTTTATCTATATCTCCATATGTATCAGGTTTTTTACGATTATTTGATTTGCCAGAATTGACTAATTTTAATCATATTATTAATAATTCAAACATATATAATTTGCATAGTAACTCTATAATTAATAACTATAAAAACAGAAAAAAAGGATATGATTTTTTATTTTATGGAAAAATTACCGTTTACAGAAGAAAAATATTAAATGAATTGAATAATAACTTTAAAATAAAAATTGTTGCAGATTTCATTAAAAATGATGAATTACAAATTTTGTCTGATAATTCATTATTTGTACTTTCTATACCACAAAACGAAGATTGGAAATGGTCTTCACCTATGAGGGTAATTAAATCACTCAAAATGGGAGTTCCAGTTTTATCAATATCCAATAAATTGAAAGGTAAAATTTCCGATATTATATTAAATTTAAGTATTAATGAAGCAGATTTTGTTAATTTATTAAGGAAATCATTGCTTAATTCAGAAAAAATTTTTATATCTCAATTGATAGATTTTAATAAATTATGCAATGAAAAATAAATTAAAAAATTACTATCTCCCATGGTGGCAAGCGACTTACATTCCATATAATGGGTTTCACCCTCTCTACTCATATATTTTAACAGTTAATTGCGCAGAATTAAAAACAATTTCACCTAATTCTATTATTAACAATGATGTAGTAATTAGTAATAAAAATATTAATTACTTTGGACCAGAAGGCATTAGTAAAGAAATTTATTCAAATTTTATTGCGATAAATGAAATATATTTATTAATTGATGATGCTATTTATTTTCATCACACTTGTGCCCCATTGTTTTTAAGAAATAAATTTATATTTCATTGCGAAAGTTTTTTGCCAATATTTATGCCATTTGCATTTCAGGGAAAAGGGTTTGTTAATAGTAATCAAATAGATATTATTAGAAATAAATATAAATTAATATTTGAATCAAATTATTGTATAGCAATTGCAACTCATATTAAAAGTACATTTGAAACCTTACTTGAATTTTTTAATTCTGATATTATAAAATCAAAATTGAAATATATCGAAATTGGTTTTTTGCCAACCGAATACAAAATTAAAGATATAAATAATAATAAATCAAGTATTAGCCATGATAGATTTGAGAAGTTAAGTCGCTTAGCTATTAATAAAAAATCGTTCATTTTTAATAATAGTTCTTCGCAGAATTTATCACAATTCGCTTTACGTGGAGGAGTAATAGCACTTAAATTTATTGAACAAATTATAGAGAAATATGAAGATATAATTTTTATTTTCAGATGCGAAAAACCTAACAACGAAATATTTGAAAAATATAACATTAATTTTGATTTAATAAATAAATATGAAAATCAAAAAATATTTTGGTTAGAAAATTATCTATCTGATTATGAAATGGATAGAATTTTAAATTTTTGTGATTTTAATTTACTAGTATCTGCTAATCTTCATTCTCATACAATTTTGAGATCAATGTATCATAATTGCATTCCTATAGTTTCAGATACCATTGGTGTTGAGGAATTTTGTATTGATAAAGTAAATTCATACGTAATTAGTGGTGTTAAAGATACCGTTTGGGTTTATGATGAAAATAATAAATTCAGTTATGATAGGCATGATGTTTTTTTAGATCCTTTATTTCAAAATAAAATGGCAGATAATACAGTTAAATTATTTAACGATGTAATACTTGTTCAACATCCATTTATTAAATTAAATTCTAATTCTATAGTATTATCTAAATATAATGCTTTGATTAAGTCTAATGAGCTTTTTAATTTCTATAATATGCATAATAAAACTGAGTCGAAAATAAATGATGTAAAACAATTTAATATTGAAATTTTAAACTTTCGGAATCAAACGACTCCTAAAATAATTAATAATTTAGGTGATTATAAAATATTATTATTTCAAAATATATATTATGTTGAAACCCCACTTCGAAGATATACAGATACAAATAGCATTAGTTTATTAGGAAATGACGAGATTAGCCCAGTTTTAAATCATTTTGAATTCTATCAAGATGCTATTTCTTATCTTAATTCTATTTTTACAAATGATCGTGATACTTCAGACATTAAAGAAAATAAATTAAAAACTTATAAAATTTTTATTAAATATAATTACCCATTTGTATTCAATATTTTAAAGTTAGTATTCAATTTCGGTAAAAAACTCATAATCAAGTTCTAGTATTATACAAGATATGTTTTGAAATCGATATTTCATTTTTAAATTAAGTTAAAATTCAATGAAAAATTTATTTAACCCAAAAGTATTTATTTTAGATGTTGACGGAGTTTTAACAAGTGGTCAATTTTATTATTCATCCGCGGGAAAGGAAATGAAAGTTTTTGGGCCAGACGATAATGATGCGCTTTCTATATTAAAAAAATATATAAAAATTAGATTTATCACAGGGGATAAAAAAGGCTTCAGTATTAGTAAAAAAAGAATTGTTGATGATATGAAATTTGAATTAGATTTTGTTAGTACACTACATAGGTTGGATTGGATAAGAAAAAATTATATTTTGAACGAAGTTATTTATATGGGCGATGGTATTTTTGATTATATCGTTATGGAAAAAGTTGGATATGGTATTGCTCCGTCCAACTCTGATAAAAATACAAAATTTCATGCAAATTATGTAACAGAAAGATCAGGTGGCGATCGTGCAGTCGCTGAAGCTTGTATTCATATTCTTGACAAATTTTTTATTTCTTATGAAAATATTGTTAATGATACAATGCAATTAAATTCTAAAGAATAGTTGGACTATATGATTTCGGATTACTTTAAAAATTATATAAACAAACGAAAATGTACCCTTTTGGGCGTTGGCCCAATGAGCCTAAATTGTATTAATGCTACGATAGAATTAGCTAATGAAGAGGAAGTACCTATAATCTTGATTGCAAGTAGACGTCAAATTGACTCACATATTTTTGGAGGAGGTTATGTAAATAATTGGAATACTAAAGATTTTTCAAAATACGTAAAAGAAAGAGATAAAAAAAGAAAAATCTATCTTGCAAGAGATCATGGCGGTCCTTGGCAAAATAGTATTGAGGTTGAGTTAAACTTGGATCTAAAAAGCGCAATGGACTCTGCCAAATCTTCATTTGCATCTGATATAGATTCGGGTTTTCAAATTTTACATATAGATCCAAGCGTAGACATACATAGTAATCCAAATGTTGATGAGGTTCTTAATCGTATTTTCGAATTATATGGTTTTGCTTTTGAATATGCGAAAAAAATAGGTAAAGATATTATTTTCGAAGTCGGAACCGAAGAACAAAGCGGTGGTACTAATTCACTAAAAGAATTAGATTATATTCTAAATTCTTTAAAAAAGTTTTGTAAAAAAAATAATTTTTACACGCCTACTTTTTTAGTTGCTCAAACTGGAACTAGGGTAATGGAAATGCGTAATGTAGGATCTTTTGATTCACATGTACGCATACCTAATGAATTACCAGCTGTAATCCAAATACCAAAAATTGTTGAATTATGTAATGAACATGGAATATTAATGAAAGAGCATAATACTGACTATTTATCAAATGAAAGTCTTAAATGGCATCCTCGTTTAGGAATTCATGCTGCAAATGTTGCGCCTGAATTTGGTGTCACTGAAACTAAGGCATTATTGAATATACTTGAATTTAACAGTCTAAATAATTTATTAGATAAATTTTTATCTATATCTTACAATTCATTTAAATGGAAAAAATGGATGCTTGAAAACTCTTTTTCAACAGATAAAGATAAATCAATTATTGCTGGCCACTATGTATTTTCACATCCTGATATTGTAGAGATAAAAAATGAGGCAGCTCATTTTTTACAAAAAAAAGGTATTATCCTTGATGAATACTTAAAGGAACAAGTAAAGTTAAGCATAATGAGGTACCTGAAAAACTTTAGAATAGTTAGATAATTTATATGAAGGTTGCAACAATTATTTTAAATCGTAATTTACCAGCTGTTACGGATAATCTTTATAATCATTTAATGGTAAATGATGGGGATATCACAGATATATTCGTTGTCGAAGCTGGGTCTGATGCTTTTAACCTTTCTAAAAATACATCGTGGTATGTGAATAGTAATGAAGTTTTAGCGTATGGTTTAAGATATTGTCGTGGTATGAACTATGGACTGGTTCAACTTATTAAGGAAGGAAAATTTAACAAATACGATGCTTTCTTTTTATTAACTAATGACACTGAGTTAGATGATGGCCCCACTTTAGTAAAGTTATTATCAGTCTTATCTAGTCATCCTAAAGTTGCAATTCTTTCCCCTTGTTCAAAAAATTGGGGAGAGTATCAATTGCTTTTAGATATAAAAACTAAATATTTTTGGTTTATCCATAATAATTCATATTTAGTACGTAGAAAATTCATCGAGGACATATGTAATTTAGATAAACCTGATTATTTAAATTTTTTATTTGATGGTAGTAATTTTAGAGGCTATGGTTCAGAGCATGAATTAATTGCCAAAGCATACGCTAATGACTGGGCTGCTGCCATTACTAGTGTAGTTACTTCAAGGGAAAATGAGTCATATTTATTAAATGAATATAATAAAATTAAAACAGAAAACTATCATGAAAATATTGATTTATACATTTCCGAGGGCCTTAAATGGATGAAATATAAATATGGTTTTACTAGCCATTGGACTATGCAGCAGTATGTTAAGAGTTTTTATGATAAATTTTTTGAATTTAATCCTGAATTCATTAATTACAAAATTTAATTTATATTTAATATGGAGTTTAATATGATTATTGAAAAGCCCTGGGGTAAGGAAGAAATTCTTGAAAATAATAACAAATACGTATTAAAAAAATTAACGATGTATGCTGGACACCGCTGTAGTTTACAATTTCATAAATTTAAAAAAGAAACAGTTTTCGTATTATCTGGTAGGTTGAAAATTATTAAAGGTTCTAATTTAAATTCCTTAGAAGAGAATATTTATATTTCTGGTGATTTTATTACTATACCTCCAAAACTTATCCATAGAATGGAGGGTGTAGAAGATTCTGTCTATCTTGAAGCCTCTACTTCTGAATTAGATGATGTTTTTCGTTTGGCAGATGATTACAAAAGAGTTTAATATTAATGAGTTATCGTGTATGTATTCCTTGTGCTGGCATTGGTTCACGACTCAATGACTTAACTAAGTACTTAAATAAATCGTTAGTTACTTTATCGAATAAACCTATTATTTCTCATATTATTGAAAAATTTTCTTCAGACACTGAATTTGTGATTGCTTTAGGATACAAAGGTGATTTAGTTAAGGATTTTCTAGAATTAGCTTATCCAGAAAAAGTTTTTATTTTTGTTGATGTTAATCCTTATGATGGTCAGGGATCTGGTCTCGGTTTAAGTCTTATAAAATGTAAAGATTTTTTACAAGAACCATTTGTATTTATTTCATGTGATACGCTAGTAGAGGAGACTATACCTGAGCCTGTTAAAAATTGGATGGGATATTCTTATTGTGATAACTATGATGAATATCGCACTATTGATATTAAAGACAGTTTAGTTATTTCAATTAATGATAAATTATTTAATAATATAAATAATCCTGCGTATATTGGGTTAGCTGGTATTGCTAATTATAAAGAATTTTGGGATTCAATGGTTGATGAAAAATCTATTTCAATTGAAGTTGGTGAATCCCATGGGCTTAAGTCTTTACTTGATAAAAATTTTAAAATTTACGCTGAGAATTTTACTTGGCATGATGTCGGAAATATGTCGAGTTTGAATGTTGCAAGAAATTATTACCATGGTAAAGAAAAACTGAATATTTTAGAAAAAAGTAATGAATCAATTTGGTTTGTTTCTAATAAGGTGATTAAGTTTTCTGCAGATAATAATTTCATTTTTAATAGAGCATACAGGGCTCAAAAATTAATTGATTACGTACCTGACTTAATTAAAGTAAAAAAAAATATGTTTTCTTATTACAAGATAAATGGAGATGTAGTATCAGAAAATATTAATTTACCCTTATTCAAAAATTTGCTTGAATTTTCAATAAAATTTTGGAAACAAGCTAATATGAGCAATGACGATAAAAAAGATTTTGATAAATTGTGCTTATCTTTTTATTACAGTAAAACATTAGAACGGATTCAACTTTTCTATGAAAATAATTCTATTTCAGATAATTATCAATCTATTAACGGTATCAAGATGCCAACACTATTGTCCTTATTAAATACTTTAAATTGGAACTGGATTTCCGATAGTATTCCTTGTAGATTTCATGGTGATTTTCATTTCGAAAATATTTTATGGGATTGTGATAACAAAGAATTTGTTTTCTTAGATTGGCGTCAAGACTTTGCTGGTAATTTAGAATATGGAGATCAGTACTACGACCTAGCGAAATTACTACATGGTATGATAATAAATCATGGCATTATTTCAGAAAATTTGTATCACATTAATTGGAATCAGTCTGAAATATCTTTTAACTTTCATAGGCTTCAAAATCTTATTAAATGTGAAGAATATTTTTATGAATGGTTGGACGTACAAGGATTTGACAAAAAAAAGGTTATAACTATTACGGCTTTAATTTTTCTTAATATTTCTCCGCTTCATCATTATCCATATTCTTTACTATTGTATGCACTAGGTAAAGAAATGCTTTTTAATTTACAGAATAATATTTTTGATATTTGATGTTTTATATTTAGATTAGTAACACCCAGATCATTGATGCTGTCAAAGGTATTAAATCTGGTACCGGTGTTCCAGATATTTGCAGAGATGTCCCGCATGAAAAAATTTAATGACCCATCATTTTTTTCTCAGGTCAAGCTGCTAATTTAAACATTTCAAATACCTGGTTCGGTGTCTTCATCCGTAGCGCCTGATAGGGGCGCTTCTGGTTGTAGAACCCAGTCCAGTCTCCTA
>Ga0214921_10008880_pt1 | contig 12874 bp, 11 predicted proteins | sample LL1505_MetaG_FD_177992 | JGI IMG/M metagenome (GOLD analysis project Ga0214921, IMG submission 177992) | Freshwater microbial communities from Lake Lanier, Atlanta, Georgia, United States - LL-1505 | ecosystem: Environmental > Aquatic > Freshwater > Lake | place: USA: Georgia | collected... | reverse complement strand
TTCCGCGAGACAAAGATTCCCTGACCTCAGGGGCAGCCATTCTCACAGGAACAGCACCAATTTTCCGAGCAAAAAGATCCATTGCACCGCCAGTACTGCGAAGCTTTTGTCCTTTGGCATCGTCTGGAGTCCTGATGAGTTTATTGACTGTATAAAATTGGTATGGCTCTAAAACAATGACAAAAAGTGGCCGTACTTTATTTGCAGCAAATTCGTTCTTACCCAGTGTTTCGCCTTTTGCCATCTTCCAATAAGCAAGGGTGCCCTCGCAAGCGGTTGAGAAGCTTCCCGGCAATTGCGCAACTCCTGATAGTGGCATCTTGTCGGAAACATAAGACATACCAACATACCCAATCTCCGTAACACCACTGACTGTGAGGTTTAGTAAATCAGCGGCCTTACCTAACTGTTGAGCTGGGTAATATTCGAACTTGACCTTTCCACCAGTGCGCTTGGTCACCTCTTCCATAAAGGGAATCGTGGCCCCTTTAGGAATAAAATGACCAACAGGAAAAGAGTCGGCTACTTTAAGCGTAAATGTATCTGCTGTTTGTGCCATGACTGGCAGCCTTGCAATTCCAAGTGCAAGGGTTGCAAGAGTCAATATTGATAATTTGCGCATAGATTCTCCTAATGAATTTTTCACAGCAGTGCTTGCTTTGGCGTTAATTTGACCGAACGTTCCGGGAAATTCGAAAATCCTAAACAATGCTAAATTTGTTCACTTATTGGAATACTATACAAAATTATGAACAGGTCAATACCCTCATCCGCAAAACTTAATGCCCAAGGTCCCGAATCTCCGAGGTCACCATTAAGGGTGATGCAAGCTCTTGAGGAGCTTGCCCTTTGTTCTGACGGCTTGTCACTAACACGTCTAAGCGAGCGTATGAATGCGCCAAAAACATCACTGCTCAACTTGCTCCGGTCTCTAGAGAGCGGCAACTATGTGGAGCAGCAGAATGGTAGATATCTACTCGGCGCCAATTCTTTACGACTTGTCGCAATGTTTCCTAGGCAAACAGTTATTGAGAGCTCCATTCCAAAAGCAATGAGGCCTTTTCTTGAAGATCTAATGAAGCTCTCCGGAGAGACTGCCTTGCTGGGAGTTATTTGTGATGACGAAAAGCACGGTGTTTACATTGACATTGTTGAAGGAAATGGCGCAATCCGATTTTCTTCAGTTGTGGGTACTCAAAGACCACTGCATTGTTCTGCATTTGGCAAAACATTGCTTGCATTTCTGGAATCAGATGCGATCAGTCAGTATTTAGATGTCACGCCATTGGTCTTGCCACATAAAGGCTTGATACTCCAGAAGAAACAGCTTCTTGCCGATCTCGGTGAAATTCGAAAAACTCGCTTAAGTATTTCACACGAAGAAATTTCTGAGGGCGCCGGCGGCATTGCAGGACCAATTTTCAATCGGGACGGAAAGATTGCATGCGTTCTTTCTGTGGCCGCACCAATTGGGCGTCTTCGACAAAACCAGGAAAAACTAGGCTCCATTCTGCATAGCGTGTCTGAGCGGGCTTGCATTGCACTTGGGTTCAATGGAAGATATCTTGGCCGCAACTGATAAGCAAACAACATTTGCACTTGACACTTTTAAGTTCAGGCTCTTAGAATGATCCATTATCAGTAAAATTTCCGATATAAGAACAATTGGAGCAAGGCGATGGATTTAGGGCTCACTGAAGATTTAAGTGTCATCCGCGAAAGTATCCTGAAATTGTGCACCCGCTTTGGAGATGAATATTGGCTTGCTCGGGACCATGATGGCCTGTATCCCGAGGAATTTAAGCAAGCATTGGCTGAAGGCGGCTGGACCGGGTTAACACTGCCAGTAGAGTTCGGTGGCTCGGGACTCGGAATAACTGAGGGCGCAGTCATGATGCAGGCAATCGCTGAATCAGGTGCTGGAATGAGCGGCGCATCAGCAATTCATTCCAATATTTTTGCGCCTAATATGATTGTGAAATTTGGCACCCAAGAGCAAAAAGAACGAATGCTTCCTGGAATAATTCGAGGCGAAATAATCTCAGCTTTTGCTGTGACAGAACCCGACGCTGGACTTGACACAACAAACATCAAAACCAAAGCAACCCTGAAAGGCTCGCATTACCTTGTCAATGGCCGCAAAGTTTGGACAACATTGGCTCAGCGTGCAACAAAACTTTTCCTTTTGGCGCGAACAACGCCTCGAGAACAATGCACTCGCGCCACCGATGGCATCACCCTTTTTTATACTGATCTTGACCGAACCAAATGTGAGGCCCGAGAGATTGAAAAAATGGGCCGCAAATGCATTGATTCAAACCAATTTTTCATTGATAACTTAGAAATCCCACTGCAAGATCGGATTGGTGAGGAGGGACGTGGTTTTGAATACATCTTGGCCGGTTTAAACCCTGAACGAATTTTGCTTGGAGCTGAGGCTATTGGACTTGGCCGGGTTGCCTTAAAAAAAGCGACTCAGTATGCAAAGGATAGGGTTGTTTTTAACCGTCCAATTGGAATGAATCAGTCAATTCAACACCCGCTAGCACGCAACTGGATGGAACTAGAGGCAGCTAATTTAATGATGCTGCAGGCAGCTCGACTCTATGATGCCGGGCAACCATGTGGGGCCGAAGCCAATGCAGCGAAATTTCTTGGCGCAGAAGCAGGATTTGAAGCCTGCACTCAATCCATCATGACCCATGGAGGATATGGATACGCAAAAGAGTTTCATGTGGAGCGCTACTTGCGAGAGGTCATGATTCCAAGAATTGCCCCGGTGAGTCGCGAAATGATCCTCTGCTTCATAGCGGAGAAAGTGCTTGGACTGCCAAAGTCTTACTGATGAAAACCAATGGAGACACCAGATGAATATTGAACAGGTTTTACAAAGTACACAACTGTGCAAAATTTTGGGAATCAAATACCCCATCATCCAAGCAGGCATGGGGCAAGTCGCATATGGGCGATTAGCAGCAGCCGTTTCAGCTGCGGGGGGGCTTGGTGTGATTGGAGCTGGGTATTTAACCGGGGACGAACTCAGACGTGAAATCCGTATTATCAGAAGCACAACAGATAAACCTTTTGGTGTCGACATTTTGTTTGCAAAAGTCAATGGCACTGATGAAACTTCACTCACATATACCAACCAAGTCCAAGACCAGATTGCAGTCAGTCTAGAGGAGCGGGTGCCTGTTCTGATTTCAGGCCTTGGAAATCCACTAGGCGTCATCGATGAAGCACACCAACTCGGAATGAAAATCATGAGTGTTATTGGCAATGTAAGGCAAGCTCGCATGCTTGAAGCACAAGGTGTTGACATGCTTATTGCCTCTGGCGGAGAAGGCGGCGGGCATGTTGGCAGAGTGGGCACTTCTGTTTTGGTGCCTGCAGTTGTTAATGCGGTCAAAATTCCTGTAATTGCCGGAGGTGGACTTGCCGATGGACGCGGCCTACTTGCTGCCCTGTGCTTTGGTGCTGCAGGTGTTTGGATGGGAACTCGATTTATAGCTTCGGATGAAGCTCGAGCGCACGCAAACTATAAAAACCTTTTGGTTGAGCGTGACGAGGAAGGAACTGTGATAAGCCGCGCCCACAGTGGCAAGACCGTTCGTATGTTGCGAAATACATTCACAGAGCATTGGCAACACAATGAATCTGAGATTTTGCCCTACCCCCAGCAATTGAAAAAAATTGGCGAGCCTGCATCAGTCCTAGGTCGAATAGAAGGTGATGTTGCGAACGGAGTTCTTCCAGCGGGTCAAAGTATCGCATTGATTCAATCCATCAAACCTGCAGGTGTCATTGTTCGTGACATCATGGAAGAAGCTTACCAAGCTTTCGAAAACAGCTTCAACAAGAGTAATGCAACGTGATTCGAAGCCTTTTCTTTGCCCCGGCAAATCGTCACGATTTGATCATCAAATTTCCTCGATTCGCTGCTGACTGCTACGCGATTGATCTTGAGGACGGAACTCCGCCAGATGACAAAGTTGAAGCTAGAGAAAAATTAGAAACAGCAGTCAATACATTGCGTGAACTGGGAGTTCAAGGTCTTATCTATATTCGCGTCAATGAACCTCAATCTCATCACTTTATTCAAGATATACAAGCTGCTGTGGCTTGCGATATCGACGGGCTTATTTTACCTAAATTAGAGCGCAAAGAAGAACTGTTCCCAATGCTTCATACGATCCTGCGAAAAGAGGCCGAGCAGCCTGGGGGTCGTCACATTGAAATCATGGGAGGCATAGAGTCAATGAGGGGAGTCGTTAATGCAGTCAAGATTTGTAGCGCAGATGCTCGGATGACGTCAGTCTACTTTGGCGCAGAAGATTTTGCTGCCGATATTGGCGCACGTCGAACCAAGAATAGCGAGGAAGTATTACTAGCACGCTCACAAGTTGTATTAGCCGCAAAGGTTGCACGAATTTTGCCGATTGATCAAGCTGTGGTTGATATTCGAGATGATGAACAGTGCAGGCAAGACGCCGAAAAAGGAAGAGATCTTGGATATACCGGGAAAATCTGTGTGCTGCCTCGTCAAGTTCAGATTTGTAATACGGTTTTCGCTCCACAAGCCGAAGAAATTGAAGATGCAAAAGAATTGATAGTTGCTTATACACAAGCTGTTAAAAGTGGGTACGGAACTATAGATTTTCGCGGAAAAATGATAGATGGCCCACTTTTAAAGCGTGCTCAAGCAACATTGGCAATGGCCCTTAAATTAGATACTAAAAACTAAGCAGTATGCCCAATTTATTCGACTTGTCATCTACAGATGCCTATCGACTCAAGTACTTTGGAAGCTTTGATGAGTTTCCAGTTCGAGTACTTTTAAATGAATACATCTGAGTCCAACACCAAACAAAAATCAGGCCCCCTAACCGGGGTTACCGTACTGGATCTGACATCCGTGCTAATGGGACCCTATTGCACACAAATTTTTGCAGACTTAGGCGCTGAGGTAATCAAAGTTGAAAGCCCAGAAGGTGATACGACGCGCTATATTGGACCTGGTAAAACTGCAGATCGCCGTGGCACTTTTTTAAATCTCAACAGAGGCAAGCGTGGCATTGTGCTTGACGTAACTAAGAAGGAAGGAAGAGATATTTGTCTGCAATTGGCAGCTAAATCCGATATCGTTCTTCATTCCATGCGGAAACAAGCCATAGAGAAGCTTCAACTTGATTACGCGGCCGTTTCTGCGATCAATCCAAGCGTTATTTATGCAAATTTATATGGTTTTGGAAAAGATGGCCGTTATTCCGGCAAACCCGCTTACGACGATACCATTCAAGCCGTCAGTGGCTTGGCAATGTTGCAAGCTGAAATTAATCCTGAACCTCAGTTTGTTACCACCGTGCTAGGTGATAAGGTCTGCTCCCTAAGTGCGGCCTATGCGCTGATGGCAGCGCTTTTCCACCGCCAACGGTCCGGTGAAGGTCAAGAGATTGAAATTCCTATGTTCGAGACGATGACTTCGTTCTTATTGGTCGAACATGCCGTAGGTGCAGTCTACGACCCACCCATTAGTCGCCCCGTCTATTCCCGCGCGACTACACCCCACCGCAGGCCATACAAAACGCAAGATGGATATGTTGCTGTGCTGGTGTACAACGATAAGCAATGGCGTCGATTTTCAGAACTAGTTCAGCGACCAGACTTAAAGGACGATGAGAGGTTCGCAACTCAAACTGCTCGCAGCACAAACATGCAAGAATTTTGTCAAATGATTAGCCAAATCATTTCTCAAAGAACAACCGCAGAATGGATTGAACTTCTTGAAAGTGTAGAAATTCCGGTAGCTCGGCTCAATTCAACGGAGGATTTGTACACTGATCCGCATCTTCAAGATGTGGGATTTTTCAAATCTTTGGACGATCCTTATGACGGTCGACTAAAACTTCCTGGGTTTCCTTTGAAGTTCTCCAAGACTCCAGCAAGCTTTAGCCGTGCTGGACCAATGCTTGGAGAACATACTGCTGAAGTACTTGGGGAGCTTGGAATGAACAAGGTTGAAATAGACACACTGGCGTCCATTGGCGCCGTTAAAACTTGGCATGCAAAGGATTCATCATGAATGAAGAAGTACTTTACGAAAACCACGGTTCAATCACCGTGATTACTATCAATCGTCCGCAGCAGCGAAATGCGATTAGTACCAATGTTCGTTTGGGTCTACGCTCCGCGTTTGAAAAGTTTGAACTTGATTCAAATGCAAATGTTGCGATATTGACAGGGCAAGGCGATAAAGCCTTTTGTGCTGGCATGGATTTGAAAGAAGCTGCAAAAATGCAACTCAAAGTTCCACCAAGGAATTTTTTGCCCATCATTGGAGATAACATCCACCTGAGCAAACCTGTCATTGCAGCTGTTAATGGTTATGCTTACGCTGGCGGCTGGCTTCTTGCCCAGATGTGTGATCTGTGCATTGCATCTGAGCATGCCAGTTTTGCAATTACTGAAGCTAAAGTTGGACGCGGTATGCCTTGGGCTGCACCACTTGGAAATTTAATTCCACAGCGCATCATGATGGAACTTCTGCTGACTGGGGATGCCATAGATGCTGCAAGAGCCTACCAAATTGGTTTTGTAAACCGAGTAGTACCAGCCTCCCAATTAATGGAAGCGGCCATCGAAATGGCAGAAAAAATTTCAACAAATGCTCCGCTCACAGTTCGTGCAGCCCGAGAACTAGTCTATATGTCTAAAGAAATGGGCGTTTCAGCCGCACTTAGAACTGGCCACCATCTTTTTGAATCTGTCTATCAAAGCAACGATGCCCAAGAGGGCCCAAAAGCTTTTCAAGAAAAACGCAAACCACGCTGGACAGGCACATAGACACCTGAAGTTTTATGAAAATTAGGAGAGAGAAATGATGTTGAAAATAAATAGCTTAATTTCTAAAATTGAAAACGCCTTTATGACCCTTGCTGGTGCCGCATTGGCCATCATCATGTGCATTGTGGTCGCTGATGTGATTCTTAGGTACTTTTTCGCATCGCCCTTAAGCTGGTCACATGAAATAATTTCTATGTACCTTGTAACTCAAGTGTTCTTCTTAGCCCTTGCAGGGACTTTCAGGGATGGTGGCCACATCAAAGTTGATTTATTTGAAAGGTTTCAAAATACATGGTTTTTTTCAGTGGCTGAACTAATAGCAACTTGCATGACTTTGCTATTTTTCTGCTTAATGCTGCAACAGATGGCGACCCATGGGTGGAAAGTATTTCTAAGTAAAGATGTTTTGGATGGTGCTATCCCGTGGCCAACGTGGCCCCCTTATTTTTTAGGTGCTGTTGGTGTTGGGTTATTAATTTTTCGCATGGTTTTGCTAATGATCATAAAAATTAACTTACTTTCAAAGGGCCAACTTCCAAACCGCATTGAAAATATTGAAACTACTTTGGAGCACAGACAATGATTGTTACAACCGGATTAGTCGTATTGTTTCTGATGCTTATATTTGGTATGCCTGTAGCATTTGCATTAGGAGTTGCTGGCATGGTTGGCTTGTTCATGAAGGGCGGCCTTGACATGGTACTTGGCTTCCTTCATACAACTCCTTTGTCTACCACCTCATCTTATGAGCTTTTGACCATACCAATGTTCATGCTTATGGCTGAATTTATCATTGTCAGTAAAATTGCTGAAGAATTATTTGACAGTGCCAAGGTGTGGTTGGGACGTACTCCGGGGGGGCTTGCAATCTCCACTGCCTTAGCAGGTGCTGGATTTGGTGCAATTTCAGGATCTTCGACCGCATCTGCATCAACCTTGTCGGGCACAAGCATCCCTGCAATGCTTAAAAATAATTATGACCCACGATTGGCAGCAGGAGTTGTTGCAATATCTGGCACGCTTGCAATGCTGATACCCCCTTCAGTTGCCATCGTTCTTTATGGACTAATTGCGCAAGTTAGCATCGGTAAACTACTTGTTGCAGGTATTGTTCCGGGTATTCTTGTAACGTTGGTAATCATCCTAACTGTTTTGGTACTGGTAGCGATCAATCCATCCCATGCGCCGGCAGGTACCCGTTACACACTGAGAGAAAAAATGGCATCTCTTCGTGTCGTTGGGCCTATGTTGTGTTTGATCATGCTTGTCACAGGCTGCGTTTATTTAGGTTTTGCAACACCAACTGAAGCCGCAAGCCTTGGGGCATTTGGCGCAATGGTCATTGCTTTGATGCGCAAAAAATTAAGCTGGTCTAGTTTGCTTAAGTCTCTTCATAAGGCTGCACACACATCCTGCATGATCATATTGATTGTGATTTGTGCTCAAATTTTTGGCTATTACTTTACGCTGACTGGTTTTACGCAAGAACTGGTCGCTTACGTTGGACAACTTGATGTTTCGCGCTGGGTTGTTTTTGCCATAATTATTTTGATGTACTTAGTCCTAGGCTGCATCATGGACCAAATTGCAATATTATTTCTAACCGTTCCGGTTGTCTTGCCATTGATCATTTCACTTGGATTCGACCCAATATGGTTTGGCATTATTGTAATCGTCACGGCAGAGGTGGGGCTGGTGACGCCACCAGTAGGACTGAATGTCTTTGTTGTCTCAGCTTATTCAAAGATACCGGTGAAAGATGTGTTTATTGGCGTTACTCCTCATGTGATTGCACATTTATTTATAATATTTCTGCTGTGCGTATTCCCCTCTTTGGTTTTATGGCTTCCTTCTACCCTTAAATACTAAGGGTTTGTGATAGATCTAGACAAAAAAAAACTACAGCAAAGCGATAGATATTTAGCTTCGCTAGCATTGTTCGTTGCCTTCTTTTTTGTATTTATTTCTCGAGGCATGGCAGACACATGGCTGGTTTTCTTCTTGCCGATTGAGCAAGAATTTTCGTCATCGAGACAGCAGTCCACAGGCGTCTATTCAGCATACATGCTGGTTTCCGGACTCGGCGGGCCCTTTTCTGGCCTTATGATGAGTCGTTTTGGTGCACGGATTTGCTATACGACTGGCGTAATTTTCATAGCTGCGGGCACCTTGCTGGCTTGTATTTCAAGCAGCTTGTGGCAGTTTTATTTGTACATTGGCGTATTTGTTAGCCTTGGCATTTCCGCAATTGGGATCGTCCCTGCCTCCACAATCATTTCCCGCTGGTTTCCCAATAATCTTTCCACAGCGATGGCAACTGTTTACGCCGCCTTAGGTACGGGTTCGCTGTTACTTGTGCCTTTGGTCCAGTGGGTCATCGATAGAGAAGGTTGGCGAAATGCATATGCCATGCTTGGCTTCATCATGCTATTTATGATTCTTATTGTGCTTGTTTTGCCATGGAAAAAGATTACCAATTTAAAAACTGAAGTTTTAGATCATCGCGGCAGTTATGTTGAAGCCGACAAAACTATTACCCTATCGCAAGCAGTTTTTCATCCGTTATTTTTGGCCTTGTTGTTTTCTTTTGGCTTTACTGGTTTCAGCATGTACTTGGTCATCGTACAAATTGTGCCTCTTTTGATGGACGTAGGTAACTCCCCTCTTAGGTCTGCAACAATTTTCGGTATTTCCGGAATGCTCTCTGTATTTGGAGTTCTCTCAAGTGGTTGGATCTCGGATCGAGTTGGACTCAGGCCCGTTGCATTAATTAGTTTTTGCCTGAGTTTGACGGGTATTTTTTGTCTTCTGCGTTTGACCTATAACCCATCTGAATGGTTGATAGTCGCTTTTATATGCACATTCGGACTAGCCCAAGGTGCTAGGGGTCCCATCGTAGCTACTATGTCAAATCGACTTTTTGTTGGGCCTGCGGGACCTGTGATTTTTGGTGTAGTTCATTCTGCCAGCATGGTAGGCGCAGGCGCAGGCGCTTGGTTATCTGGCTTTCTGCATGATGTTTCTGGTAGCTATCGCATGGGACTTTTCATTGCAGCCATAGGCATGGTTTTAGCTGCGATACCATTCCTAACCATAAAATCTTTTCGCAACCCAACCCCCATTCCTTCTCCATTTAGGTAGCTTCTAAGCTATTTTCTCTATGTCGCAAATAATTGTTACACCCCGGCTTGCAGCAACGTTGATTTTGCTTCAAGACACGACCCAAGGACTTGAAGTAATGCTCGTTGAACGCAGCGGCAAAGCCAGCTTTGCTGCAGGGAAATTTGTTTTTCCGGGTGGCGCGGTTGATGCAGGCGATACTTTTCTTGACAACTCAGGCTTGAGCGATGGTGCATTGCGTGTAGCCGCCATTCGCGAAACATATGAAGAATGTAGACTTCTGCTTGCAGACATCCATGGTCAGCTTCCTGATCCAAATGCTGATTTTTCCTCTATCGTAAAAAATTCGCAGTTACATCTACAAACACAAACACTAGTGCCTTTTGCGCATTGGATCACCCCACCGCAATCGCCTAAGCGCTTTGATACTCATTTTTTTATCGCTGCAGCTCCTGCAGGACAGCTTCCAGTAGCTGACCGCAAAGAAGTTATGTCAGCAGTCTGGTCTAACCCCATTTCAGTTGTGGAACAAGCGGAGTCTGAGGAGATCAATTTGATGTTTGCAACCTATATGACGCTGCGCTGGCTAACAGCTTTCACAAGCGCCGATCAGGCCTTGGTTGCCGCTCGACAAAGACAAATCGTTACAGTCATTGCAGAGTCATCAGATAGTTCAGAAGGACGTATTCTAAAAATTCCAGCAGCCGCAGGATTTGGTGAAACAGAAGTTTTAGAAAAACGCTTCAGACGCACTTAAAGACAACACTATTTGCACAAGATCACCGGAATAATTTCAGTTTTCAGTTTGATGCATTTAGTCTGAGTCATTTCAATTTCTAACTTAAAGCATTCCATGCTCATGCGCGTACTTCTCTAGTCCATCTCTGAATTTTTCATCCGCAATGCTGATCATCAGTTTCACGCGCTGCTTAAGTGACCGGCCGCGAAGACGAACAGCGCCATGTTCAGTAGCAATCACATCAACTTCTCCGCGAGCTGTCGTGACGGGGCCAGAAAGTCGCGCAACGATTCTAGAGACTTGTCCTTCTTTAGCCATGCTTGGAAGCGCAATGATCGAAGCGCCCGAAACCGATCTCGATCCAGCACGCACATAGTCAATCTGCCCTCCCACTGCTCCGACATACTCACCGCCGATTTCCTCTGCGTTAACTTGGCCCGTTAGGTCCACCTCAAGTGCTGAGTTGACAGATACGAAGCAAGTAAACTTTGACAGCACCTCGGGAGAATGGGTGTGAGACAGTCGACTCACACGCAAAGCTGGATTTTGATGGACAAATCGGTACAGCCGATCTGTTCCCCAAAAACAGCCTGAAACTGAGATGCCAGTATCAACCTCTTTGTAGGCGTTGGTTACCACGCCCTTATCAATCAATTCCAAAACGGAATCGCCAATAACACCAGTGTGCAATCCTAAATCCCGTCTGTCACCCAAGATCCCTATGATGGCTTCAGGAATGGCACCGCCACCAATTTGCAAGGTCGCACGGTCTGGGATATAGGCAGATAAATGACCCGCCAGTTTTCTTTCCAGCTCTGTTACCTTTGCAGTCGGAACTTGAATCAACGGGCGGTTGGTCTCGACAAGTACAGTTATCTGGTCTTCACGAAGTGGCACATCACAAACCGTGTCGGGCGCCTGAGAGTTGCTTTCAGCGATGACCACTCGAGCTCGAAGCACTGCATCTACGGGGTAATCTGATATGAGCGAATAGCTGAAACTGCCGTCAAGCCTTCGTGGCCCGACTTGGACAAAAGCCACATCGCAAGGGATGGTATCGCCAAAGTAGCGAGGGATTTGAGATACCTGTACTGGGTACTGCTCAAGTAATCCCGCCTTGATCAGCTTGCGGTGTGTAGATGCACCACCATAACTTGCAAGTTTAAGTCCGTCACAGTTGGCAGCCGTGAAGGTTCCAGAAAAAGTGGAGCTGCCAATAAAAACAGATACTCCACCCAAGGCATTGCGTTGCTGTACAAGGGTCTCTGTTAGAGTTTGTGGCTCCCCTGTGGCCTGGCTCATAACGATCCCGTCACCGGCCCGGATAAACCTCTGCAGATCGAGTTGTCCTGGTTCAATTTTCAGCATTTTAGATCCTGTTTGATGGTGATTTATTGAGGTGAAATCTTCGCAGCAGCAGCAATGCTTTTGAAACTTGCTGACTCGGCATCTTGCCTTTTTTTCATCTGCTGTTCATCCAGATTAAGAGGGCTCAACCCGTTCTTTGAATAATACTCACGCGCAGCATCGGATTTAAAAACCTCGCGAAGCAAGACTGATAACTTAGTTACAACAGGCGCTGGTGTTTCACTGCGAACCAAAAATGAAGTCCAAGGCGCCAATTCATAGCCAGGAAAAATCTCGGCCACAAGCGGTACGCCCGGATAGTCCTGTGTCCGGGCCTCAGAGGAAAGCGCCAGGATGCGCAACTTCCCTTCCCTAGCCAGTGGCGCCGCTGCACTGAGTTCGACAAAACCCATCTCTAGGTGACCGCCAATAAGATCTGTCAGGATCGGTGCACCACCTTTGTATGAAACGTTTTGAACCTGTGTCTTTGAGATACCTCCCAGCCAAAGCACACCCAACTCGTAAACTGCCGCATAAGTACCGATGTTCAATGGGCGAGATTCCTTTGCGGCTGATGCCAAGGCTGCTTCAAGCGTTCGGTAAGGAGAGTTGGCACCGACCACATACCCTGCATAAGCTTTGGCAATACCGGAAACGTGAGTGAAGTCATTAGGGTCGTATCCAAGAGACTTGGTCAACAATGGATTAATGATCATTGTGGAACCTCCGCCAACAACCAGAGTGTGTCCGTCGGCAGGGGCTGCTCTGAGCGCTCGCATACCAATAGATCCATTGGCTCCAGGTTTGTTTTCCACCACCACGGGA
>Ga0214921_10008879_pt1 | contig 12875 bp, 7 predicted proteins | sample LL1505_MetaG_FD_177992 | JGI IMG/M metagenome (GOLD analysis project Ga0214921, IMG submission 177992) | Freshwater microbial communities from Lake Lanier, Atlanta, Georgia, United States - LL-1505 | ecosystem: Environmental > Aquatic > Freshwater > Lake | place: USA: Georgia | collected 2015-05-28 | reverse complement strand
TTTAAACTATTAAATAATATTGAACCATTATGACTTGAGATTGTAACACCTTTAACGACTACATCACCAGATGAGAATGTAGCCTGTGTGTAGATAGTTCCACTGCTTGCGCTCAATCTGGCTGGAGACCCAGTTGAACCTAAGTTTAAACTATTTATGAGTATTGAACCATTATGACTTGATATGGTAACACCACCTACAAATAATGATTGTGGACCAACATATAAACTATGCCATTGAGATTGAGAAGAACCTAAATTATATGTATTGTTAATTTGGGGCAGTATATTACCATCGATTCTCAAAGAACCGCCGATTGGGTCAATAAAGTTTACATCTTTTACATATTTTTCAACAAAGTTTTCAATTTCTTTATCAATAACATTTGGAACATTTTGAATTAATGCATCAATTTGTTTTTGTAATTGGTCGATAGCACCTTTTGCCTGATCTGGTGTGTAAAAATCAAGTATGATTAACTTATCATTTTTAAGATTTATCTTTACCACATTGTTATTCACCATAGTATTTAATATGGCGAATGGATTAACAGTATATCTAATTGTACCATTGGAATCCAAAACTTGAATATTTCTATCGGTAGGGGATATTGGTCTTAAAAAATTATTGTAGTTATATGCCATCTCTTTTTCTTCTTATTTTAAGATATTGTTAAATTTAATACTATGTTACTTGTTTTATTCTGTGCTAAATCCGAGAAGTCAAATCCCACAGAATATGAACCAGAAGCAGTAATTAAACTATAAGTTGCTGAATTTGTACCACCAAGTATCGTTAAGTTAGAACCGGTTCCTGACATTGTTCCATCTCTATTATCACTAACAGAACTAATCAGTAAATTATAAAGATTATTCTTATCTAAAGTACCATAATAAGAAAGTGGTATAGAAGCAGAAAAAGTATTTCCAGATCCACTAACTCTTCCATCAAAATTAATAGTTGGTGATACTGTGTCGAATGAATTATTAATAATTAATCCATCATCTATATTAACATTTGGATTTTCTAAAACATAATTAAATAGTGAGAAAGCCTGAATGGCATCTGTTTCTGTTTTGAATTTTAAGAAAATAGTTCCTTTACTTAAATCATCAACTATCAAAATGGCCATGTCTCTTTCAATCGAGGAAATATTTGCAATTCTAAAATAAATAAGTGGTTTAGGTGTTGTGCTCTTGTCCTTTATAACGATAGATTCCCCAATAACATGTGTATGTATATCCAACAATTCTAATCCAGTAAATGATAAACCAGATTGATTTACATCATCATTAAAGAATGTATAATTATCGTCAATAACACCAACCATAACTTCCAATGTAACTGGATATTTAGCATTTGGATTAGTCAAATATAATTGTGGTATTCTATGTGTTGAATTTCCGGTTAGAATCAATAATTGAGCAAGATATAAATTTTGGGTTAAATTATTATAATAAGAATATTGAACATAATTGTCTTCTTCTATCTTAGATTTGGGATCATAAATAGCAGTAATTGATAAAAAGGTAGCATTATCACCTAGTCCCAAATGGTTCATTAAATAATCAACTTGGCCAGCCTTTAATATTATTCTGCCTTTAAGTAATTGTGCATAGGAGATTCTTAGGTCTTTAAGAAATTGTCTTTCAACTGTATTGACGCCTTCTATTGCAACTAAATCACCATTGAGAAATTTAATATATTTATCAGATGATCCAAATAAGGAGGTTTGGTTATTACAAGCCATAAATTAATGAATCTTATTTTTGATTATATATTAAATTTTCATAATCAATTATCTCACTTCTTTTTCAATTAAATATCTCTCGTCCACTCCAGATCCACTTGATTCGGAAATTCTAGTAATCTTATACTTAATCCCCTTATTTAATTTTAAATGTGGTACATTCGATAGCTCATAAGAATTAATATTATTAAATGAATATGGTAAACTATGACTAGCTCCATAATTAACTAAAACTGGATTATTATTTACATTAAAATAAATATAAGAATTAGTTAACCCAACCGAATCTATTCTATATTGTCCAGAAAAATTAATTTGACTTGTTGTACCAACTGTAAAATTATTAATTTGGAATGTGTCACCAGGTTTAAATGAATTTTGTACTAAATAACTACTTCCTTGAATAGGAACTTCTAAAATACCACCAGTATTTAATTGTAGGGATTTATCTAAATCTATTGGGAAATTAACTCCATCCCAATTCCTTGCGCTATTTGGTAGTTGTGTTGTTGTATTATAATAAATTGGTAAGTCAATAGTTTCTAATAACTTAGTTTCCACTGGTACAGACGTACTATTTCCTAATTTATACTTAATATAAATCTCTAATTGTTTATTTTGAGTTGCAGTTGATGTTGCCTCCACTATAATATCACAACTTTGCTTAAAATCTAAATCACGGTCAATAACAATTGTTAATTTATCACTATTTGGTAGGGTGAAATTATTAGTATCATTATTCTCAACATAAATTAAGAAATTTTTCTTATCGGGAACTGCAGCAACATAGGGAATTGCACCATTCACATTGTATAAATCTGAAGTTAAAACATCATAAATCGTATTATATGTTGCATCTTTGCTATTCAGGGTCAATCTTGGAGGCCTAAGTGTGTTATCTAATGTAACAGAAATGCTTTCTGAATCGATAATTTGATTGGTTGAATATAATTTAAGTAAATTTTCTAAATTTGAAATTTTAGAATTAATAGTTTGAAAATCAGTTTGAGAATAAAGCAATTGTTTCATATTCAAAATATCTTGCTCCAAAGCTCCTTGGGATGAAATAATATTTATAAATGAATCATTAACAGAACCCAATCTTCTCATTGATTCATTAAATAAATTAAAACTAAATAGAGAATTGATTGCTTGTGGATTATAGGTATCTTGTGGATTCTCATTGATAATATTGAAATTCAAATTAAGTGAAAAAGCATAAGAAACTCCATCCTGATTATCATTTGCTGCCAGTTTCTTGAATACAGGAACTCTAAGACCAATTTCAGTTACTATGCTATTATTATCTGGATTATCTACAAAGGAAATACCATATAAATTTTCTGTTTTATTTCCATTGATATCTTCAACTGTATAATACCATAAAATCGAATTAAATTCAAAATCAGCTGGTGGTTGATTATTTACCTCAAGTGCATTAAACTGGTCAAAATTAGTAATCTCTCTTCCGATAATATTCATTTTAACATAGTGTGCTGGATCAAAATCAATAGAAATACCATCGATAGTTGATTGTCCCACTGTATTCGAATTGTATATTGGTGTATTAATATCACCACTAATACCAAAATAATCCCCACTTCTTCTTAGATAGTCGCCAGTATTTGTCTCGTAAGTAAAATCTTCGGTATCAAATTGTCCATAATAATTACCTGGATAATTTGAAGGCGAATTTACTATTGGACTGCTGAAATTCAAAACACCATCATTTGCAGCCCCGATTATCTCTGGTTGATATTGACTTGGTAAAACTGGGAATACCCCATTTGGATTATAGTTTTTATCATATTTAGTTCTAAATAAAATATCAGGAGTTTGTCCAGTATGATCAGGAATATGTGCATAAACTTCAGTGTATGATCTATTTGCCTCTTGTACATTATTAATGCCATTTACTTCACCAATATATTGAACTAATTTATGATAAACTAGTTTGACTTTAGCGGTAACCGCATCATTCCCTGTACCATAACTAATATTATTAGATAGTTTAACAACTTGTCCAGTTGTAGATGTGGCAGGTACAACCTCCTCCACTTTATATCTATTTGCGTTAAGGCTAGTATAGTTATAGTTACTATCAGTAATACTATTTAATTCAACAATATCACCAACTCTAAAATTAGTAGTGCCTTCAAATTGAATATTAAGTGTATCACCATCTGAAATAAAGTTTATAGCATCCCATTCAATAACTTCTCTTTCCTTCCATAGTATTTCTGGAAAATAGGAGTCATCGTTTAAATTATTTCTTTCAAATTCAGCTAAATTTCCAAAATATTCATCTCCATTATTCGCTGGTTCAAAATCTATTAAATTTAATTTTTTACACCATTTCCAAAATATTTTTTCAGTTGGTGTGCCTAAAACAGTATTATCATAATAATATTCTGTATTGGTTTTTCTAGACCCTTTCATTGTAACTTCGTAGTTAGCAACATAATTTCTTAAAGATTCAACCATTGAATCCCCATAGGTACCAATACCATAATTAGATCTTTGAAATCCATATCCAAGACCAGCACTATTTTCAAAATCCCAATAAACTGGTTTGCTGTAAGTTCCTGATCCAGGATTTAAAGTTTGTTTAGGTAAATTTAATAAAACATACTTTGAAAAGTACATTTTATAATTCTGGTTTTGATAAGCTGCTGAAATATCTTCTGCTGCTCCGGGGAATGCATAAAAAGATGTTCCGTTTTCTTTTAATTTTTTATATATCGGCGTCATGAAATATTTATATATGGTTTAATAGTATATATAAAAAACCTCACCTATATATGATTAAAAATTTAATAACTAAACATTAACATCCTCAAATCATATAAACAAGAAAGCTTCTATAAAAATGTTAGGACATATTTTTTATTTCATAGGATTGGTCTTATTCTTAGCCAATATAAGTATACTATCAAATTTCTTTAAAATCCGTAAGATACAAGAGTGGTCTTTTAAATTTAATAAGGTAACAGGTAAAAAACCACTTAAAAGTGAATATAAAGAGAATACTCATGGACAGTTATTGGCCTTTGAGGTCATTCTAGTGATGAGTTTTATTTGGATTTTCTTTGGATTGGTAACAAAGAGCTGGATAATATTTTCTCTAATGTTGCTTTTTAATTTAATAATAAATTTAATTACAAATTCATTCGGGAATTTTACCAAAATATCAACCCTTATTCAGTTTATTAAAATTAATGTTATAACCCTATTTGTTGCACTTTTGGTTATCAATCATTTTCACTTACATAAGGACCTATTTGGAATTATCATTCGGTTGTTTCTTTAGTTTCTTCATCAGATTGTCCTTCTGATTCTTCTTTAATCATAGTTACCAATTCTAAGATTACTTTTTTAGTTCCCTTTATCACATAATCATATAAACTAAAAGAGCTCATATCTGATGGAGCCTCATCATAAAACTTTAATTTCGATAAGAGTTCATCAACATCATTTCTATATTTTAAGTAAAACTCATAAATATCAGAATCATTAATAAGTCCCTCAATTTGTGTTTCTTCTGGGTCTTTAATAAAAGCAGAAAGGAAATCATCAAATGTTTTATCATCTGATGTTTTTAATGATTTCTCAATCATTTCAATGATGTCTTCTTTAAGTTCTTTATAATCAGGACCTAACTTTGGTGATAAATCAGATTTTAAATCTTCATTTATAAACGATTTGTATGATTTTATTTTCATATTTCTATATATTAAATTTAAAATACTAATTTCCCCAACTTCCGTTAAATATACCATTATACCAAATACCTGAATCAAACTGGCCGCCATCAAATATACCATTTGTCCAAATTCCACTTTGCCAATTTGAATCCCTAAAGTGACTTACTACTCTCAATCCAGTTTCAGTTGGGGTTGACAAAGGAAGTTGTCCTGATATGCCAAGTGTACTAAAATCATAGTTAAGGTATAAAGTAGTCAATTTATTAGTTGTGTCCTCAAGCACTTTATTTATCCTATAAACCATTGGATTGATATTACTACCAAGTGGTGATAAACGTGTATTTGTATCATCATCAATTATCCAAATTTCATCACCAATATTAAACTTGAAAATACCATTTATTACTATTGTGTTATTAATAGTGCCTGGATAGATAGTGCCTACATTCACAATCTGTATTTCTTCTAAAATACCACCGCGCCAGGTTCCACTCCTAAAGTCAATATTGAATGCCACACCACCATAGAAATCTCCTTTCATCCAAATACCTGTTCTCCAAATTGAATACTTATGTATTTCAGATACATCTGTTTTTCCGGTTGAATCATTTGTGTTTAAGTATGAATGAAACTCACCACTCAACCATTTTCCACCATGCCAAGTAGATGTTCTACTATTAGTTGATTTAGTTCCAAATCTAGAAAGTATATTTTTATCATTACCAAATTGTCCACTATACCAAATACCATTCTCGAAGTCACCTGATGTGAATTGTCCACCGATCCAATAAGATGGTTTAGCATTACAATTAAATATACCACCGTCCCAAGTGCCTTCTACCCAAATACCACCTTCAAAGTTTCCAGAAAACCAATGTCCATCATTCCATATACCATTATACCAATTTCCGCCTTTCCAATCACCAGCATATCTTCTACCATTATACCAAGTTCCTCCGTTCCAAGTTCCATCGAACCATCTACCACCAAACCATTTTGATACAGAGTTATCAACAAAAGATGTATCTACTTGTACAGATATTACTTTATAATTAGTATTATATGATTTCCAAGTGCCAGCATACCAATCTCCACTAACCCATTTACCAGATATCCAAGTGCCACCAAACCATCTACCACACTTCCAAGTTCCAGAGTACCATATAAGTCCCTTGTCATCTCTTCCTATAATTGCATTTGATATTTCAGCTTCTAATAACCATGGGAATTTTTGTGTTACCTCTTCTAGGTATAATCCATCAACAAATTGGAATTTATATTTAGTTAAATCTAGGTTGATAAGTTTATATTGCTTACCAACTAAATCAAAATTCTCTGGTTTTATCTCAACTGATCTAGTTACATTGTGGTCTATTCCTAAATTAAATAGATCAATTGGTTGATAGTTGAAGAATGGATCCTTTTTAGTCATTGATACCGACCCTGGATCAGAAGATGTGGTATTAACATAATCTACCGATGTTACAATCGAGGTACTATTTAGAACGTCAATAACAGTTTGATATCCAAAATATGTAGGGTTTAATTCCTGTGATGTGCCATCACCACCTGTAAACTTAGCATTAATTAAATCACCGACTTTTAAATCATGATCACGTGTTAAGTTGATTTTTAATTTATTTGAATATCCTGTTCCAGTCGCTGCCTCAGTACTATATACATCATACTTAATTTCTTTATCCAAATTAAGTATGTTCATTGCTATTTGATAATTATTATCCGTATAAATTATAGCACTTATATACCTTCTGATATCATAATCACAAGCCAATACTTTGAAATATGAATCAGTTGAAAATTTAGATTTAATTTCATTTTCTAAATTAGTAAATGATTGTAGAGTTTGTACACTCTTTGAAGTTGATGTTCTTTGAATATTATTCAATAGTTGTAAATCATCACTTATTTGTGATAAGGTATTTCTACTAAGTATATCAAAATAGTCAACCGGACTATCTCTTTCAACTTTCTTGTTGAATTCAATCGAATATCCTGGTATGTTTGAATCATAGTATTTTTTTGTTATCAGAGCTCTAGTTGTAGTTTTACTACTTGCCCCCGAGTGACAAACTATATCAACAAATGTATTGATTAATAGAGAATCCCATTGAAACTTTAAATCAGATCCAAAAGTTATTTTATTTTCCGCCAATGAACTTACATAAATATTACTATTTGTAGCGGAATTACCACCATTTCCAACTAATGAGGTATAATGTGGTAGGGCAGTAAAGTATTTTTCTGATGTGAATACTGTGGAATTTACGTTATTTAAGTAAGAAAATAAGTTATATGTTGGACTATATCCAAAATTAAGGAAACTTTCTTTGTATGACATACTCATAGTTGCAGAGTCACAAGTAATTAAAGACTGCATGTTATAATATGCAGTGTTGTTATTGAATCTTCCTTCCACTTTTAATTTATAATCAGAATATGTTAATTTATATCCAATACCAACTGGATGATAATTATTAATATTATCCACCAATGTTGTTATATCACTCCATTTATTCAAGTTAGTAACTGTTACAATTGAATTTGAAGTTTTAAGATTATTGGTTATGCTTTGATTGAAGTCTACATAACAATAAATATACTTATAAAGAGTATTACCACGAGTTGGTATTTTAGAACTAGTCAATCCATGGGGGCGACCAGATGGTCCAACATAGTAACTAACTTTATTAACAAGTAAATTACATTCAATAATATCAGAACTAAGATGTAAAACATCACCCACTTCTGTTTGGTCGGAATGATTTCTCTTAAATATAATTAAGTTTTTATTTAATCGAACATAGTCAGTTTCAATATCTTTTATTGTCGTTGCAATAGGATTGGAATGTTGCATAAACTTAGAGGCAGTTGAACTCAATAAACTTGGAGCCAGTTGTTGCATATTATAATTACCAATATCAGTGCCCAAATTGCTCTTACTGAATGTAAATGAGATATCAGAGTAATCACCCTCGTATTGAACGAAAGTAGAAGAAAACTTAACTACATTGGCATCACTCATTGATGTATAATACTTAAATGTTTTCTCAGCGTCTTTATAATAAGATAACCAGTTATATTCGTTTGGTAAATTACTAATAGAGAAAGTGGAATACAATGAATCAAATGTTACTGATTCTGCCAATCTATATTGTCTATCATTATCAAAGAAATCTAATTTAGAAGCTATATCATAATCTAAAAAAAGAAATTTAGATTTTATTCCATCATTTACTGTTGGGTCCAAATCATTAAAAGAAGTAAGTCCATATTTCAATAAGGAATTATTACCAGCTAAATATAAAGATGAATTACCACTCACTAATTTATTTACATATAAATTAGCAACATTATAACTATAAGAGCTAGCAAAATTAGTAACCGGATTTGATATATTAGAAAAATCATTTATTTGGAATTTATAAACTTTATCACCACCAATATATACTGATGTTGTTCCGGACATTCTTGTTATCGTCTTCACATCTGAATGTGATTGGGTAAATCCGTAATAAATAAATTGATTGGTATTTTTAGTAATGATACTATCAATGTCATAACAAATTATATTATCATTATTTCCACAGATTAGAATCAATCTACCATTAGAAACATTTAATTTGTAACTAATTGATGCCTGTGAATATCCAATAACTGAATTACTAGCAACATCATAATTATAAATAACATTCGCCTCAACTGTATAAGTATCATCAATTAAGTTACCAAATGAATCAAGTGGTAGGGAATAATTAAATTTATTATTGCTATTTGTTCCACTTTGATATAAGTCATAAGTACTATACTCTCCAATACTTGGCAGTGTATTTGTAAAATTAGGATTGATATATAGAATATCATTTGATTTTTTAATTTGCAATGCTGTATAAAAACTAGGAATTGTCTTTTTGTTAATTAATAAATCTAAATTTATATCACTTTCTGAGAAAGCATCTTCGCCCTGAACATCACCTTTGGAAAGTTGTCTAAAAACCAATTGATTTGTAGTATTAAGAACTGTGGCTCTGATTAAAATTGGATAGGTAGTATAATCTAACAACTTAATAGCATTAGTATATATACCTGTTTCTTGAGTAGAGTCTTTAGACCAATATAAATCTGTATTTCCACCAGGAGGATATGATATATTAGTTAAGTTATCTATTGTAAAATTACCAAACCCATTAAGACCATTTGAGTAAATGATGGAAGAATTTATATTTATTTCGATAACATCACCTGAGTTTAAATTGGTTTCTAAATTAACAATGATATTTTCTTCAGATTGGGGTAAAATTAATGATGTATTTGTATATAGGTATTGATTTTTATATCCAGAAATCGACTTTGTATCAACTGAAATCTCTAATTGATTTAGATTATTAAGATTAGTATTTGTATAAACTAATTGGTCTGAAAAATTAAGAGATGTTTGGTCCACTGAGTAAGTTGAATTAGCAAGCTTAGTCCAACTAGTTTTAAACATATCATTTATATCATCCACCAAAGAATATTCATCAATATTACTTAGTTGTTTTGCAATCTTTCTTTTATAGGCCAACCAAGTTCCACCAGAATAGTTAAATTCAATAAATATACCAGATTCTCCAGCAACATATGCCTGATTAAAATCATATTGAATAACTTTATTATAAGAATATAAATCAAATTCGGGATAGGCAATTTTATTCCAATGGTCACCGCCATCATTTGTCCAGTAAATAGTATTAAATTTACCAACTACCATACCATTTAGATTATTAAAGAATGAAATAGAAGTAAAATTATTAGTTTCATTTAATTCAATTCTCTTAATTGAAAAATCGATTTTAGAAACTCTAAGTAATGTACCTTCATCTCCACATATCCAATAATAATCACCAACCATTGCCACTGAGTTTAGGTTGACTTTATACTTATTATTCATTATATGTGATTGACTATAAGTAGCAGTATTACGCAAAACATCTTGATTATTAATAATCATACCGAACTCACCAACTGCAATAGTCCTATTCGGTATAGAATACGTTCTAGAATCCACTTCACTATAAATAGTTTGAGCACCATGTGTTAATACATCATAGTAGTTAATCTCATAGATATTATTATAATCAACTCTATTTCTTAGAACCCAATTGTGTTTTTCTAAAAATTGAATATTTTGTCCAATGATTGGATAATAACCATTTAATAATCTAGATAAATGCCATTGTTTTTCTCTATTCTTTACTCCCAATTTGGCCACTACACTATATCTATAAGCAGACTCATATTCGTCTAAATCAGATTCTCTAACTAGTTTATTATTTTTATAAATATAGATACCATTATCACTATCATAATAGTTGTAGGTTATATCAGTTGCAGAATTTTCTATCTCATAATATTTGGCAACGAGTTGAGTAGTAGAAAAATAAATATCTGGATCAGTAGAAGATGGGAGTGTTACCTTTTTTATTTGGTCTTTTACTAGAACTCTTTGACCTTCTTTTAATCTTATCCCATCAATTGTTAAATTAACAATAGATTGACTTAAAATTAAGGATTCAGTTGTTGCAACATCAACATATAAATAATTATTTAATTGGTTATTTATTAATTTAGTTGGTGTAAATAGATTTTTTAAAGTAAATGCATTTTCTACCAAATACTTATTATAAAATTCATCCGAATTTGATTGGTTAAGTAGAATAGGATTAGGAACACCAGGAGTTGGGCTATTAATATAGAACCCAATTTTATCTTGGTCTAAAACATCATATATATTTTCTAAATTATCAATTGGTAGATAAGTAGAACCACTAAGGCATTTAGAATAAAGTTTAACTTTATCTAAATCTTCCTTAATACTATCATATGAATCCTTTGATAGAGTATCATTTCTACTTGTCCATTTTCCAGTATCCGGATTACGAGTCCAACCAATATTAGTCAGTGATGTTGATGCCATTTTTTATTTTTTATTTCTTCTGCCTTATATATTAAACTTCTTATAGTCCTCAAATGGACTGAAGAAAATATGGCAATTCTTAAAAAATAAAATCTAAATCAATTAATCATCTTCCTCATCTGAATCATTAGACCTCTCCAAAGAACCATCAGCTTGTACTAGCTTATATTGCCAATGTGAATTATATTCATCATTATATAATGTACCAGTTATCACATCGAAAAAGGGGAAGGTATCTAAATATGGATAGTATCTAAGTTCTTTTTCAGTGATTTGTAAATTACATTTAATTTTTATTGGTTGACCTTTTATATCAAAATACTGATGTGACTTAGCATTTTGTTCCCATTTGGGGATATACCCATTATCATCGGCCCATTTTTTAAATGTTTTAACATCCGAATCAAATACTGAATAGATTCTATCCATAACCTTTATATCTTCAGGAACATCAACTTGTGAACTACCAACTTTTACATTATCCCAAAGAAGTGCTCTGCATCTAACTTTCTCAACTCCATCTACGTTAGTTAGCATAACTAACATTTTTACATTTGGATTTCTAGAATATAAATCCAGAAATGGTTGTCTTTCTCGATACCTCATACAAGACTTCCAAATATTTCCTATACAATTACCAGAAGGAGTAAAATAGTTTTTGTCTAAATACCATTTTTTAATGTCATTGCCCTCAACAATTTTAAACTCAAAGTTTTCCTTATCAAACCAAGATTTATAATGATTGACAAAATCTTCAATTTGACTTGGCTTAACTCCATATCCATTAAGTTGTGTTTCTGTTAATAATTTGGAAACTACACGACCAACTTTGGTAGAAACTCTACCAACTCTTTCACCAAATGGGTCAAATTCTGGATCATTTTTAAATTTAGAATCTGGTAAATAAGAAATCATATCTCCCTTATTAGATGGTGATAAAAAACTAATACCCCTTTCTGTATTTGCATTAAGGATTATGCTACAAATAACATTGTTTGTGTTTGCTAGAAAGTCAAAAAAATCTCTACTTACCACAAGATTATCATTGACACGAACTATTTTAGACATATTATTTTAATATATAGTTTGTATGAAGTTTATTTTAGAATATAAAAGTTTTTATAAGGCAGGTGATGTTGTTCTGATAGAATATTGGTATAATCATATGGTTACTCCAGTTAAGATATTAGAGAAGCGAGGTAATAAATACCTGGTCTCACATAATATTTCCGAGTCAAAGATTGGGAATGCTCCAGATGAATACATCAAAGTTTCTAATATTATTTCGGTTTATAGACCATTAAGTGCTAAAATCATTTCATTATAAAACGCTATATCATCCCAATTTTCCATATCTAAATATTGGTCTCTAACCATCTCAAATTCACTAGCTGTCAATCTATCATCAAATATAAGTTGCTTTAAAGCTTCATAATGGTTTTTATTC
>Ga0214921_10008878_pt1 | contig 12877 bp, 12 predicted proteins | sample LL1505_MetaG_FD_177992 | JGI IMG/M metagenome (GOLD analysis project Ga0214921, IMG submission 177992) | Freshwater microbial communities from Lake Lanier, Atlanta, Georgia, United States - LL-1505 | ecosystem: Environmental > Aquatic > Freshwater > Lake | place: USA: Georgia | collected... | reverse complement strand
GCACGAGCGTAAGAAAGGTTGTTAATAGGTAGTTTAAAACGTTCTTTTTGGCTATTTTCGACATAAATTGTGGCGATTTTGTTAAAATCTCGCCCCTCTTTTGTCACTCGGCTCACTAACACCCGGCTAAGAGGTTTTTCGCGAGATTCAACAATAGATGTTTTTAAATCATTAATGGTTAGATGATCTCTTGTGATATCTCTTGCATCAAACATTAGTCCTGCTGATTTTGCAAACATCCTAATATTGCGTAGGAAGTCATACCAAATTTCTCTTTCATTACTGTTGAGTTTTTGAGTAATGCCTCTGCTGAAATAAACTGTTAGTCTTGCTCTTTCTTTTTTATCATAGCCGGAGCGGCCTCGACTTAGGCTAATAGTTACATTACCAAAGTTTCTTTGATTGATTATAAAATCAAAATTAAAAAATCTTCCTTGTGTAAAGTCAGAAGTAGCTTTAGCTTCCTCATCCCCAACACTTACAGATGGGAACCTAGCTCGAATTTTGTCGAATAGTTCAGAGGCGACGTGGTTTAAATCTCTCATACTGTATTTATGGCTACATTAAAAACGGCAACGGGGCGCGTATTTCATCATCGACTACTTCTTTAATAGCATCATCGAGCTCTGCGTCATATTTTTGAACACGTTGAACCATTCGTACCGCTAGTATCAACGACATTACCAAATCATCGTGTTGTCCGCTTTTAGCAGCATAACTAGTACCGTAAGCAATAAAGTTTTTTAATTCAGATATCAATGGCTTGCTGTATATACGCAACTTTTTTTGTTCTATCAAACTTTTTAATTTGGCACAAGCAGCAGTCTTGGTTTTATTAGTGGTCGCAAACCCTCTACGATATCTTTTGGAAGTTGCGCTGCTTTCAGTTAAAAACATGCCTTTGATATTTTCTTCGCCTATTTCGTTTATAACCACAAGGCCTGCTTCACCAATGGTATTGTTTTCAATGCTGTAGTACAAATTTGTAGTATGATCTTCTACTACAGTACTCAAATACTCAAGTATTTCAATCATGAGTTTGATTTGTTTTTGTATAATAGTGGTATTGTGTCGCCATTCGGCTACTTGATGTAGTGTAGGTAATTCTATTACTTGTATAGCAGCAGCATCGCCCCCGGTACCAAGGCTTGGATCTAGTGCCACTACATAACTGTATTGAGGATTAGGCTTTTTATACCAACGCACCTGACCTTGTCGATCAATGGGTTCGATGCCGGTCATGTCTCTGAGCATGAGTGGATTAATTAATGTTTCTTCAAATATGATTGGGGTGCAATTTGAAACCAAAATAGAATTAGCATAAAATCTTGCGCCGTTTTCAACACCTATTAAATCGTAAACTGGTACCTTATTTTTATTTTTAGTCTTTCGTCGTAACTCAAATGACCCGTGCTCAGTTAATACAGTTTCCCCAATTTTTATCCTACAGGCCTGTTTGGCTTTAATATCAGTTATATAAAGTTTATGATCGCTAGTACATTCAATAAATTTATTTTCGTCAAACTCTAACTTTACTGTTGATCGATACCCCTTTAATGCTACACCAGTAAAATGTTGATACCCAGTTGGGGTTAGCACCTTATATCCGTGAATGTTAGGTTTAAAAATCTGTGTCATCCCTTAGTATACTGTAATTATTTTTTTCTTCAAATAACCAAACTTCGTATAAGAATCCTTTAGCTAAAACTGATTGTCTTTTTTTTAAATTATTTGATAGCCTTGCTATATATTTTTCTCTTCCCTCACCATCCCACCACCATCGACTTTTTATTTCAATTATTTTGTTTTCTTTTGGAATATAGATATCAGGGTAATACCGAGCCTTGTGCTTGTTATTGTTTACATATGTAAATTCTTCCGTTAATACCCCAGGGGACATGTCAAGTACAATAATATCACTCTCTGTATACCCTAGGCTGAATAATATGTTGAGTGCTTGAGGCTCATACCCACGAACTTTTATTATTTTACCCGATGGTAAAGTGTACTCTTTTAAAGAAGCATTCCCTTTGTTTACTTTTTGAATGGTTTTTCTTAAAAAAACAATTTTCAACACCATATCTTTTTAAATTAGTTGATCGTCGTTTTGCATTTATTATATTTTTTTCTTCAACTGATTTGTTTTTGTTTTTTAGTTGCGATACTGTGCTGTTATTAAACAAATGGTTACCATATTTTTGCTCTTTAGTAGTTTTTGACTTATTTTTCTGCTCGTTAGAGTTTGAAAATGTTGTGCCATATTTTTTAAAGTAGGTCTCTTTCTTTTTCTCCATTTCTTTTTTTCTATCTTCTACTGTTTTTCGAGCTTGTGCTGTCTTGTAATTAATTGATTGCTGTTTTTTAATTTCAATGGTTTGGTTTTTCCTAACGCTGCTAACAACTTTGCCAACGCATATTGGATCGCCACAACTGCTAGCATACGATTCTGTAGTTGAATAAAAAGAAAGCTTCATCCCACAACCACAGAGTGGGGTGAGGCCTGTTACATAAATCTCGTAATAATCTCTATAAGTCAGTCCATTACTTTTTAAATGGCGTGTAAATTGACCGTTTATTTTACAGTATAGGTTATTATCTATTTTTGATTTTATATATTTTGTTTCCATTCTTTATGTGCTCGAATAAAACTATTTATACCAAATTAAATAAATCACCTATTGACATTTTTAAGGATTTTCCTGTGGCATCCTGTAGAGTTAATAATGTTTGGTGTGTCACACACTCATGCTCTCGTCCAAAACGCTCTGGGCCAATCTTGTTGCGTTCACGTTCACCCCAGGCTGCATCACGATCTGGATGCTGACTCCATACTGCTCGATAAGCTCGATATCCATTAATGCCTAGCTCTTGTCTGTTTCCAAAATCGTCAAATGTGTTATTGGCTTCTGTCCAAATATCCCAAAACTGGTCTTCGTCACTATTAGGAGTACTGGTAATAATTGACTTACCACCTGTGCTGAGTGTCGGTGATATGGATGTCCAAAATTCACGGGCAATAGTGGGTCTTACAAAGGCCAACTCATCTAAGTACAGCAAACTAATACTGCGTCCACGTCCTGTATTTTCTGTAGTGGTTTGGCTAATAATTCTCGAACCATTGTCAAATTCCAAACTGCCTTTGTTATAACTGGTTACACCTGCTCGTATGTGATCAGGAGAGTTTTCATAACCAAAACGTATGCGAGTCATAATCTCAGCAGCACCAGCATAGATGTTGCTGGCTACCAGTATAGTACTGTCAGGTATAAACATAGCATACCATAGCAAATAGCCCGCTGCCACAGTGGTTTTACCCATTTGTCGAGATACCAAACAAATGCTGTGCTGATAATTATGATAGGTATCTATTAGATCAATTTGAAAATCAAACGGCTCAAATAACATACGCCCTTTAACCGGATGCTGTATGTAAAAATGATTGGTAAGAAATGTCATAGGACCAGACACAGGATTAGCACAGGCAGCAAAATCTTTAATTTGTTCCGACGTCATTGCCATCGGTGTATGTGGTTTTCTAACTAAAGAATAATCTTGGGTATTTGTGGGCATAAATAGATTTGCTCAATGCATGATAATATGTTACTATTATTTATTTAGGTGCCTGGTGTCGGATTGTTTATTATTATCGCAAAGTTTTGAACCTGTTTCTGTTTTACCATTGTCGCTAATACCCTGGCAACATGCTATAAAATTGGTTTTCTTAGAAAAAGTAACCATCTTAGAAACTTACCATGATTGGATTATTCGCAGCGAAAGGTTAGCAATGCCCGTTCCTGCTGTGTGTATTACTGCTGAGTATTTTAACATTAAAAAACATGTTAAATTTAGTAGACAAAATCTCTATCTTCGCGATATGTATCAATGTCAATATTGTAGCGACACGTTTCCCGGTCACCAACTAACCATTGACCATGTGATTCCAAGATGTGATGGTGGCAGGTTAGTATGGGAAAATGCTGTAACCAGCTGCCATGATTGCAACAGCACTAAAGGTAGGAAAAAAATTCGACCGTTGAGTAAGCCGTATAAACCCAATTACTATAATTTAGTAAATCGGTGGAAGGAATTTAATCGTGATCGACGAGATTTAAAACACCCTAGCTGGGCAGCGTATTTGCAAATTGGCGAATTTGCTGTTGACTAAATTGGCTTTTTGTCCATTATACAATTTTGCTTACTGGCTTAGTTGACCACATACGGCAACTCCAGTAAGCAGCTTTTGTTCTGTCACTAGCACGATTTGTACCACACCCGTGTCTAGCACGAAAACTGCGTCTGCGAGCAGGATTATCTCTACGTATTTCCATGTTAGGATCGCCGAAGTTTACCTTAACAATATTTCCTTGTTTATTTCGAACAAAAACTTTGTATTTTTTAACATCCCCTCGCATAGGCTTGCCTAATTGTACTTTACGCCCACGATACTCAGCTTCTTCTAAGGTTTCTTCTACTAACCCATAGGCTAAGAAAAAGTCATTTCCTGAATAGGTTTCTTCATCTTCGGTAACAAATCCACCAAACATTTCTTGTATTAACATAATTTACACCGTACTGTAAGGTCTACGAGGACGATCTGTTCCGTTATCCTCGGGATAAACATAATATATGTCAGGATTTGGTTCAGGGTCGAGTAATGGCTCCTCGACCTGCTGATCCTTTGCTTTTTCCAATTACATGATTCCTAACGGATTGTCGCCGCGGGCAGCAGCACCTGGATGCTGTGCTTTAGGACTGTTTAGATCATCACCAGACTTTGTAATAGTGCTCATTGGATATGTAGTTGGATTAGGGGTAGTACTTGCTCGAAATACTTCTTCTGTTCCTTCGTCCATTTCACTGTGATGCCCAGCATGACCAACTAGCCCACTTAATGACAACAACTGCGCTAGTTCGTCTGCCATATCGCCCTCGGCTGTTACTGTTAGTGTACGATTGCCCTCGCTGCTGGTATTAGCACTAACACTCATATGACTGCGCTGGCCTGGCTCAGCTTGTGCTTGTTGATAAGCCATATCATAGCATTCGGCTAGTTCATCGACTGCGCTACGACTTTCCTTAACTGGATAAGTTTTACCGTCAACTTCAAAACTGTCTTTGTGTGCAGCTTTGGCTTTGGCTAGTTCGCCACTGAACTCATTGCCTTCTTCCATTTCCTCATCACCTATATGATGAATATCACCTTTTTTGTGCTGGCTAATCATATAGTCCTTAGCTGACACCAGCATAGCTTTAGCATTAGAAACTTTTTCTTGTACCCACTCTGGTAAGTCTTCATTACTGTGTAAAATACTTTCTAGTTCCTCAGCAGCACGTTCGATAGTTCCTAGATTATCTGTAACCATACCAACTTCGTCACTGTACTCGGCTTCGTCCTCCGACGATTCTCTCATATCGTCATCATCTTCGTAATCATCTTCACCCGAAGCGTGACGCTCACGCCGTGCTGCTTCAGCATCTAAGGCATCATAGTAATCATCAGGATTGTCAAATTGATGCGGACTAATTTCGTTGATAAGATCACCTTTGCTTAGTGGCTTGCCAGATTTAATGTCAGCAATCATCTTTTCTAGTTGTCCACGTTTGACTGCATTAGGCTCACTAGCTACTTGCTTTTCTAGCTTTTCAACTTTTTCGTCACGAATCCTATCATTATCGCTGCTAATGTGTGCGCCTAGGCCTGCAGTAGTTGCTGCCAGTGCACCAACACCAGCAATCTTTTTCATACTGGCTAGATCTTCGTCGAATTGACTTTCTTCCATGTATGAGCCACACTCTTCTAGACCGTGTACTGGGCATTCTTCACCTTCCATGGTATGATTGCACTCGGTACCTTCTGTCACACCTCGTAATTCTTTCTGTGCTTTCATGAGCAGCTCTAGTTCATAGTCATAATGACCAATGGGCCCAGCAAAATTGTCTGCCATTTGACTCAGCTGTTCTGGTGTAGCATTTTTAATACGGTCGTGCATTTCGGGACTAAATTTACTTGCTGCACTTTCTGTCACACCTTGTTCTGCTACTTTACCGGCAGGAACACCACCTCTTAACTTGATAACACTTTTAGCACCGTGTCCGGCAGCAATACGCTTGGCATCAGCATCATTTTTGGCAATGAACTTTTTGACTTGTCCATTACGCATCATCATTTCATATTGCCCTTCGTTTAGTGCGCCTTCCACCATATCTTGCTGTGATTCTTTCATAGCACGTTTTGTGGCTGTAGCATACATAACTTCTTCGCCACGTCCAGGATAACGCTTTTCAAAGCTGCCCTTGGCTTTTTTCATTCCCTTAACAATGCGTTCACGCTCGCTCTTTTGAGCGTCAGTCATTGATTTTTCCATCAACTTGGCTTCAGCAATATACTCGCTTACTGTTTGACGACCTTCTGTAACTGCCTTTTTGCTGCCCGGTGGACGACCACGCTTTTTACCACTAGCAGTAAGGGCAGGCTTTGTTGGCTTGTCTTCGCCAGGTCCGTCGCCGCCTTCTTTTTCACGAATGCTGCTAACTATCCAACCTTGGCTCTTGTGATCACGAGCGACACGATCGCGCACTTCACCTTGTGTTTCGCCCTCATCGGCTACTTCAGTAACTCCTTTACTACCGCCCTTGGCATTAGTAAGTTTGATAAAATACTGTTTGCGTGTTGTAGCATCAGCCTTGTTCTTTTTAGCATCAGCCTTAACGCCAGATTTGGCAAAAGCTGCTTCATTAAGTTTTACTGTGTTTTCAGCATCAGCAAATTGTTGTAGAATATGTTTGAAATCCATTTTATTTTTGTCCTTTGTGCATCGAGCGAGGGTCGGGGATAACATTTTGATGAGATCCAACTGGACTCATTTTGCCAGTAGGCTGATCATTTAGTGTTTTTGCTTTAGGGGTTTTTTCACCTGCAAAATCATAAATTCTTGTTTCAATATCTTTCATTAACCGTTCAATTGATTTTTGACCTACTAAGTCTTGATTATCAGAAGCAGGATATTCACTAGTTAGCACAGGGTCTTTTGAAGGTTCTACTTTTTGCTGATTTTCAAAATCTGTTTCTTGCATTGGAGTTCTAACAATAATATTGCTAGTACTTAGACCACATTGATTAGAAATCATACTTCTCAACTGATCTGGAGTAGTTGGGTATTTGGTAACTACTGTGATCAACTGAATCTGCGTGGCTGCAAGATTAGAAAAATCTGCGCTTTTTTGATATGGAAGGCTTTTAGGCTTACTGATTTCCAATGGCTCAAAACTAGCAACTGCTTTTTCAAAACGATCCATATCTAGATCGTCTGAGTCACATGCCATTTTAACCTTGAACTCGTAAGTTTTTTGGCTTTCGACGATAAATTGTTTTAATGATTTCATAGGTGTGTATATAGATGTATAAGATTATTTATCTTTTGTAGAATTTTTAATCTCTGCATTAAGCATTTTCAACATTTCATTACGATCTAGAACTGTACCAACGCCTGCAACAACTTCTGCTGGCTGTTGCCGTTGCTGCTCTTTGCGCTCGATCTGATCTAGCCTAGCTTTCTTTAGTTGTAAATCAACCATGCGTAGTTTTTTATCTAGTTTAGCTGTTTTAGCTGTAATAGCATGACCCATCATAGTAGCAGCAGTTTGAAATATAGGACCGCTAAATCTAGGTTCTACATTAAGCCCTAAATCCAGCAATTGATCATATCCATCTCTTGCTGCTTGTGCTAGATCATCAAGCTCACTATCAGCAGCATCAAGATCTCGCACAGCGGGCAGTGCCATATCTACACGCTCAATAATACTGTCTATTTCTGCTAATGTAGAAGGAGCAGGTGGCTCATATTCAGGGGGATCAGCAGCAAGGTCAGCGTCAGCTAAATTAAAAAGTTCGACTAGTTTTTTTGTCATAACAGTATTTAATGATTATTTCTTGCCGTTTCTAAATAACTGTTGCTCTGTTACTAGTCTAAAAGCCATGTTGTTAGCAGCACACCAGGCCTGCGCGGCTTGCCATTTTACTAGATTAATTGCCAACATTATTCTATCTCTAGGTGAACGAGTTTGTTCCATTACTGATTCTTTAAGTGGCTTGATCTCAATTACCTCTGCGTGTTTTTTCCCGTTTTTATCCACATAGACAATGAAAAAATCAGGCACATAAATAGTGTTTTTATTTTTAATTGGATGCTTGTAAGGAATATGCAGACATTCGCTACCCCAATTTATCACAGAAGGGTTATCATCTAAGAAACGCATAAACACTAACTCCCAACTACTGCGATACTTGATGGAAGATTTCCCTACATACTTGCTGGGATTTTTGGGTACAAAAATACCCTTACTGGTAGCCATAAGTTAAAATACTACTTGTCTTAGTGCGTATTTATTTGGCGAGATATTAATAGGAGATCCTAGTAACGACGTTCCAACCCTAACACTGTTAAGTAAAAATAATATAACATTGTTTTGCACCGAATCGGGCATTTGTTTTAGTTCTTGCAACGTAACTATAGGATCTTTATCGTCAGCGTTACACGCATCAATAAAAGCACCTGCTAAATTTTTTGCTGCTGCATTACCAAAAGCAATGCTTTCAAAGTACGCAATCACTACTAGATATACGTCTTCAGAAATTGGAGCGGTATATCGATATTCGTTATCTAGATACTTTTGAGTAGTATCTTTAACAGTGCTGCTGGTTGATATAACATTAACTGACATAATTAAATAATTTTAGTTAGGCGTGTTTTGAGGAAAATTAGAATTAGGCCTACTAAATGCGCCAGAAGCTAGTCCTTGTGCAGTATAAGAAATAGTATTTTGCAAAGCTGGTTGTAACACAGATGGTGCTTTACGAACAGCACTGCGTAAACGATTTTCAGCTTTACCTATAGCTGCCCCAACAAGGTTATTTCCTGCTTGCCTTATACTAGCAGAAAGACGACTACCTAGCGTAGATGCCTTGTTTACTGGCAACCTTCCTCCCAATGGTATACTGCGAGTTGTGTCGTATTTGTTAACGCTTTCCTTAATAAGAGCATCAAGAGTTTGTGATCCACCTATTTGAAAGTTTGGATTTTGTATTAAGGATGGCGTTTTTGTCCGTACTTGAGTTAGTCCACTTTGTGAATTATCATAATGGAGGTCTCCGAATCCTTTACTTTCTAGATTTTTTACAGTCCCTTCGGAATATTTAACTAATTCATATCTTACCCGCATGGCATTTGAGAGAAACTCATATTGTCCCGCTGTATGTGTTCCATGCTTCCAGCTTTCAATTATAGGATTAATTAAAGTATAACAGGTATACTTACCCAAACTTAAACTATAAATATCTATAAAATCTAAATAACGAGTTGACACGCTACCACTTGCTTGGTAATAACCAAAGTTGGTTCCTTGCCTAGGCGCATACCTATGTTTTTGGTGAGCTTGATAAACAGAATCTGCTTGGGTTAGATCTTTGTAATAGTATCGCATGTAGTCTTCCCAAAACTTCTGTACTACGTTTGCGCTGTCATCATGAAAAGTAATATTGATAGGCTCGTATTTTATTCCTGTTTGAACAGTTGCATGTTGATTATAGGCATTTAAATCTTTGGTTTCGATACTAAAACTTGGTAAGTCTACATTTTTAACCAACATACCTAATTCTTTAACACTGTCCGACCATAGAGTGTATAACGTTTCTTTGGGGTTAGTATTCAGGGCTGAGCTTAAACCAAAGAAAACATGGTACATTGTACCAAATTTTGGTGAAAGTTCGTTATTATTGTCGCCAAATAATCGACGACCGTGTTGAAAATCTCTAAGTTTTTTTGAAGGCTGGCCGTTGATAATATCTTGAGATTTCCGGATGTCTGCTGCTAATTTTTCTACTGCAGCTTGCTCTGCTGCTGCTGCTTGTTGGTCTATTTCTAATGCTAAGGCTGCATAACCTGCTGCTAAGGCTTGTGCTTCTTCTAAGGCTTGTGCTTTTGCTACGGCTCCCGCAGGGGTTATAGGTTCAACAGTGTCTGGATCAATTTCGTCGCTTAGTGTTGAATTTTTTGCAGCAGCCAGTACATCCTTGTCCCCAGCGAGGAGTGCCTCGGTCACTGCGTCGCGGGCTTTCCAGAGGGCTTCGGTTAGATTTGCTGTTTGTTCTGGGTCTTTATTAACATCAAGTTTATACTGAGCTTCAGCTAAATTTTTTTCTGCCTCAGTTACGTCTATTATCTTGTTTTGCAGAGCTATGTTTCTATTCGCACTGTGAATATTGAAATTGTTGCCGCTAAGGGCGGATTCGGCGCCCTGGATTTTAATATCCTGGAGTACGGGATTTTTAGCGTTTTCACCTCGAAGTAAACCAAGATATGTAGCATTTTGGTCACGCAATATCTTCTCTGCGGCCAGCTTCTTATATGAATCAGATCTGTTTTTAAATGCAGTTTCAGCTATAGAACTTAATTCATTAAGTCTGCGTTGCCAGACACCATAAGGAGTAGTGTTGAGTTCCGTTATAGAGATTTGGGCATTTGAAACTGTACCCGTGGACGCATTATCTGCCACTACTACTCCTTATTTGAGATCAATTAAACAGTAGTCCCGAGAACAAATCTACCAAAGTCTTGGCCAACGCCGCTATTAACAGGAGTTTGAACAGCGTTATCAAATCTAATTGTCATTTGAATTTGCACAGGATCAGAAGTATTGTAGTTTAATTCACCGTAGTTAACCGACGAAACAAAACAACCATACAACTCCCAAGTTTCCAACACCGCAGGGGTAGTACTACCGTTGCCACCATCAGTAATTTCGCAACGTGTTAGGAATTTATAGTCAATGCCTGCGACTGCGCTAGATTGTTGCAAAAAGTCAAACTGCTTCTGCACCTGTTCACCTACTAGTTTAGAAACACTACCTAAACTGTCATCACGAACATTAACTGTAACAGTTTCCCAGTTGGGCTTGCCAGCATAGTAAATTCTACTGTTGTATACTGGAATTTCCACAGGCTCAAAATTCACTGTTGGACGAGTAAAGTCTGCAACCTGTTTGGTTAGTTCTAGTACCGACGAGCCAAGTCCAAAGTTTTCAAATTGTACACGAAAACGATATTTGAGCTTGGGCATTAACAGCCCTTGATTACCACCGGTTTGGTTTAAAGGTACTGTAAAATTTCTTAGCGAAGCGATTGTCATAATATATGTCTCCTAAATCTTTAAATTAAAAATTGCTGGTAATAGAACCGGTGCTCTTAATACGCAACGGAATGTAAATAAATTCCACTGCCTTGACTGGTTCGATAGCAATGTCCATATACAATTCGTTGCGATCAATCCTTGCTGGGGTATTGTTTGTAGTATCGCAAACCACTAAGAAATCATAAAGTGCTCGTTTAGCTGATAGGTCGTTTAACATCTGCTCAGTGATCTGCTTGAGCTGATCCCTGGTGATTTTGTCGTTAGGTTCAAAAATAAACGGTCTGCTAAGTAGTGCAACACGATTTCTAATGTAAGAAACCAATCTAGAGACATTAATTCTATCAAATGCTGTAGTAGCAGCACTGCGAGTTTTTTGACCGTACACAGTGATTCCTGCACCTGGTAGATAGGTAATAGGATTGATCTTGTTGTCATACAGCAAGTCGCGGAATCCATTTGTTAAGGTGAACCCAACAAACTCTCCAGTTGAGCTGTTTACATAACCCAACGATGTTGCATTGTCAACTAGGCCGCGTTGCGTACCAGCTGGTGCAAACCACGGAAAGCTAATTGAGTCACTGCGTACCATGGACCGTAGTACCATATGGCTAGGAGGAACAGCAATGGTATTACCGGTAAGATCATTTGACAATGCTGACGGGTAATATACAGCTAGGTAGTCATCTGACACGCTTAACGTTTCGTCTGCTTTAGTGCCTGTTGACACACCATTGCTCCAATTTTGAATTTCGATGCCATCGCTGGATAGCGTCATTGGAGTGTCACCAATAACAAACGCTGTGTTAAGTCTATCATTGTTTAATGCTACCATGTTGTAGATTAGCTCGGGATATCCTGGCGCAGCAATAATAGTAAACTCTCGTTGATCTTCGCGAATTTCTAAATTAGAATCAATTGCGCTCTTCATTGCATTAACAACAACTCTACGAACAGCACGATGACCCATATATGGAGAACCGTCTGTTCTGTTGCCAGCTGCTGTAACCCATGAATTGGATTCTAGTAAAGCCCAATTAGTATTAGCTACCCACACACCACTTGTCAAAGTAGCCGGCGCAGTGCCTGTGGTTGAGCCAGTGGCTTTGTAAACCTTTCCGTTGGTATACAATACTCTGTTGCCGGCTACATATGCTGTTGTAGCACTGTAGCTATCAAAAGCAAAATCAGTACCGTTAAAGTAGTTTGTCATGTACTTTTTAACATTGTACCCACTGCGACGTGTGTTAAACAACAATGTACCACGTGGATATGCTGTTGCATCGGGTGCATCAATATCTAAGTAAGAACTAGATAATAATGTTTTGGTAGTTGCTATAGTGCCCGATGTAACATCAGTGATACCGTTGTCGTCCCAACGAGCGTCTGCAAATACAATACCGTTTTCGCTGGTTTGATCTGAGTTATCAATCAACACCCACTTGGTAGCTTGCCAACGATACAGTTTAGGATAGTTTTCCAAGTCTGATGTGTCTAACCATAAGTCGCCACTAACTAGTGAAGTAGCGCCGTCACTTTGTAGTGTTGGCGCACTAGCAGCAATAATAACCCCGTTAACGTCAGTATTTGTTAGATTATAACCTCTAGCATCACTAGACACAGTTCTATAACCTTTCCATGCTGTTTTAGAAGAACTACCATCATGAATCATGATGTCAACTTCACTAATTGTA
>Ga0214921_10008877_pt1 | contig 12877 bp, 10 predicted proteins | sample LL1505_MetaG_FD_177992 | JGI IMG/M metagenome (GOLD analysis project Ga0214921, IMG submission 177992) | Freshwater microbial communities from Lake Lanier, Atlanta, Georgia, United States - LL-1505 | ecosystem: Environmental > Aquatic > Freshwater > Lake | place: USA: Georgia | collected... | reverse complement strand
TGTACAAAATGGTGATGTTTCTATGAATGGAAGATTAGCAGTTGGAAATAGTGTTGTAATGAAATCCAAATTATTTGTAACTGGCGATGTAAGTATGGAGTCTAGATTGTTTGTAACAGGTGATGCAAATATCAAAGGGAATGTTAGTATTTTAGGTAAACAAACCCAAACAGGCGATGTATCTATGAATTCTAAATTAAGTATAGGCAGTGATGTATCTATGAATTCTAAATTAAATGTTATTGGAAATGTAACAATGAATTCTAAAATGTTTGTAACAGGTGATGTTAGTATGGGCGGTGAATTGATTGTATTAGGTGATGTTTCATTGAATGCCAATGTTTATATTGATAGAGAACAAATAGTTATGGGGGATGTATCGTTAAACTCTGAATTATTTGTTAAAAAATCAGCTACTTTTGATGGTAATTTAATATTGACCGGTGATGCTAGTATGAATTCCAAAATATCAGTCGCTAACGATGCTTCATTTTGGGGCAAATTTTATGTAAACGGTAAATCAAATTTAGTGGGTGATGTTGTTATGGGAACACGTTTAAACGTGGCAGGTAATATTACTACTTCTTCATGGTTACTTGTAAATGGCGACGCATCTTTAAATAACAATTTAACAGTTGGGGGAAATGGAAGAATAAATGGTAGTTTGACTGTATTGCGTGAATTTACCCATACTGGTAATGTTAATATTGGAGCAATGTTAACTGTTGGTGGTAATGTAGCAATGAACTCTGGATTAATTGTTGCTGCTGATGTAAGTATGGGAAATCGTTTATTTGTTATAAATGATGTTTCATTCAATAATAGATTGTATGTTAATGATAGATTAACTGTTCGTGGTTCATTAGTAGTTACTGGTAATACTACAACAAATAGTGATGTAACAATGAATAATAAATTAAATATTACAAATGATGTATCAATGAATTCCAAATTATTTGTTAATAATGATGTATCAATGAATTCCAAATTATTTGTTGGAAAAGATGCTACTATAAATGGAAACATTATAATTAATGCTACTACACCATCTGTTAGCACATCTACTGGTGCTCTTATAGTAAACGGAGGTATGGGTATTAGTGGAAATGTCAATCTAACAAATGCTTTCGGTCTAATTTTTAGTACAACATCTGATTATCGTATTAAAAATAATGTAACTAATTTGGGTGATAATTATAATGTTGATAATTTACGTCCAGTAAGTTATTACAATACATTAAGAAATAGTGAAGAAATGGGTTTCTTAGCTCATGAAGTACAATCTGTTTATCCATATTTAGTAAATGGTAATAAAGATGGTCAACAATATCAATCTCTTAACTATAGTGGTTTAATAGCATTATTAGTAAAAGAAATTCAATCTTTGAAAAAAGAAGTAGCAATATTAAAAAATAAATAAAAAAAGTAAATAAAATTGATTACTAATATCAAATATAATATAATTTTATAGAACTATATTATATGAATTTAGAAAACAAATCAAATAGTAAATCTAAGGAAAATAATAAAGCAGATATGAAACAAGAACTAATTGAATTGATGAATAAATTGAGCACAATTATGAATAAAAACGGAGAACCATTCAAAGCCCGTGCTTATCAAAAAGCGGAGGAAACGATTATGTCATATGATGGACCAATTACAGACATTAATGAATTAAAAGGAAAAGAAGGTATTGGTTCAACTATCATGGCTAAATTAAAGGAATATTCTGAAACAGGAACACTAAGATTATTAGAAAAAGAAAAAAACAATCCAATTAATGTATTAACAGAAGTTTATGGAATTGGTTTTAAAAAAGCAAAAGATTTGGTAGATAAAGGAATTACTACTATAGAAGAATTAAGAGAACGTCAAAATGATGTTCTCAATGATGTACAAAAAGTTGGTTTAAAATATTTTGAAGATATATTAGAAAGAATACCTCGTAGTGAAATAGACGATTATAATAAAATATTTGAAAAGAATTTTAAAAAAGTTGCTGATGATAAATCGCAATATGAAATAGTAGGTAGTTATCGTCGTGGAGCGAAAAACTCTGGTGATATTGATGTTATAATAACATCAAAAGATGATGAGGTTTTTAAGAAATTTATAGATTTATTAATAAAAGAAAATATTATTATTGAAGTTCTCTCTCGTGGTAAATCAAAATGCTTAGTAATTACAAAATTAGGGTTTGATAATACAGCAAGACGAGTTGATTTTCTATATACAAACCGAGAAGAATATCCATTTTCTGTACTGTATTTTACTGGTAGTAAAGCATTTAATACAGTAATGAGAGGTCATGCTTTAAAAATGGGGTATACATTAAATGAACATCGTATTCGTAAATTAAATGGTTCTCCAAATACTTCACAAATAGAAGGAATGAAAATAGAAACAGAAAAAGATATATTTGATTTATTACAAATGGAATATAAAGAACCGAATGAACGTATTGATGGTCGTTCTATTGTTCTTCTTGGTGATTTTAAAGAAAAATATTCAATTATAAAAGAAAAAAAAACAAAGAAAGTTAGAGAACCAAAACCTGTAAAAGAAAAGAAAGAAAAAACACGGAAATTAAAAATAAAAGAAGAACTACCGATAAAAACATTAAGTTCTCCAAAAGTGAATAAACAAAATGAAATTACTTTATCAAAATCGGTAGAAATGTCAAAAGAAAATGAAATTGTAAAACCTAAAAAAACAAGGAAGATTAGAGAACATAAGGAACCAAAAGAAAAAAAGGTAAAAGAACCAAAGGAAAAAAAAGTTAAAGAGCCAAAACCACTAAAAGAAAAGAAAGAAAAGAAAGAAAAGAAACAAAAAGAACCCAAAAAAGAAGGTACTAGAAAAAAGAAACCAAAAAAAGAACCAGAAAAAGAAATTAAAGAAAATTCAATGAATATAGATAATATGTCAAAAGAAAAATCAAAATCACCCAAAGATACATTAGGTCAAATAGAACAATTCAAAAAAATAGGGTTTTCTTATTTGGAAAAATTAAATGAAAATCAACTATCAGAAATAATAAAAGTTACCAATGATTATTACTATAATACTAAAACAGCTCTTTTAACTGATAATGAATATGATATTGTTAAAGAATACACTGAAAGAAAATTTCCAAAAAATATAGTTATTAAAGAAATAGGTGCTCCAGTAGGAAAAAATAAAGTAAAACTACCTTATGAAATGGCCTCTATGGATAAAATTAAACCTGATACAAATGAAGTATACAAATGGATAAAAACATATTCAGGACCCTATGTTATATCTTGTAAATTAGACGGTGTAAGTGGGTTGTATAGTACTGAAGGAGACCAACCTAAATTATATACTCGCGGTGATGGTAAAATCGGTCAAGATATAAGCCATTTATTATCAGTTTTTGATTTACCAAAGGAAAAAGATATTGTAGTTCGCGGTGAATTTATAATACCCAAAGAAGTTTTCAATACAAAATATAAATCGGAGTTTTCAAATCCAAGAAATTTGGTCTCTGGTATAATCAATTCAAAAAGTATAGACCAAAAAACAAAAGACCTTCATTTTGTAACATATGAGGTTATAAAACCATCGTTAAAACCAAGTGAACAAATGGATAAATTAAAAGACTTGAAACATGAAGTTGTAAAAAATAAAACAATATCCGAAATTTCAAATGATATTTTATCAGATATTCTAGTTGATTGGCGTAAAAATTATGATTATGAAATTGATGGAATAATTGTATCTGATGATAAAATATATCCTCGTAAATCAGGTAATCCAGAACACGCATTCGCATTTAAAATGGTTTTATCAGAACAAATGGCTGAAGCAAAGGTTATTGATGTTATTTGGACACCAAGTAAAAATGGTTATTTGAAACCACGTGTAAGAATTGAACCTGTTAATTTAAGTGGTGTAAATATTGAATATGCTACTGGATTTAATGGTAAGTTTATTGAAGATAATAAAATTGGTATTGGTGCGATTATACAAATTATAAGAAGTGGTGATGTAATACCTCATATAAAATCAGTTACAACGCCAGCAGAAAGTCCAAAAATGCCTTTAGTTCCTTATAAATGGACAGATACAAAAGTAGATATTGTTTTAGAAAATGTATCCGAAGATATTACTGTTAGAGAAAAGAATATTACCGCATTCTTTGTAGGATTAGAAGTAGATGGATTATCTAGTGGAAATGTAAAACGTTTAATGAATTCAGGTTTTGATACAGTACCAAAAATATTACATATGAGTAAATCTGATTATGAAAAAGTAGAAGGTTTTAAAGACAAAATGATTGAGAAAATATACAATGGTATAAAAGAAAAAGTAAATTTGGCTTCATTATTAGATATAATGGTTGCTTCTAATTTATTAGGGCGTGGTTTAGGAGAGCGTAAAATCAAACCAATATTAGAAGAATACCCAAATATATTAATCAGCGAAGAAAATGATGAAAAGAAAATAGATATGTTGAAAAGTATAAAAGGTATTGGTAAAGAAAATGCGGATAGTTTCGTAAAAAATATTCCTTCATTTATGGAATTTTTAAAAGAATGTAATTTGGAAGGTAAATTAAAAACGAATTCTCTGCGAAGTTCGGTTTTAATTGAGAACAATGGTGAAAATAAAGAATTCAAAGACAAAATAGAAGTAGACAATACTAATCCATTATATGGGAAAAAAATAGTTATGTCAAAAATAAGAGATAAAGAAATAATTGAATTCTTAAAAACAAAAGGTGCTGAATTAGATGATAATATACGTAAAGATACATTTGTATTGATTATAAAATCAAAAGAAGATATTTCAAATAAAACAAAATATGCGAGGGAACATAATATACCAATTATGTCACCAAGCGAATTTAAAGACCAATATATGTAAATTTTATAGTTTCATATTTACAATATTATTTATATAATGCGTTAGTCATATGTAAAAACCATTCTTCATCAAAATAATCCTTTGTAAAAAATTTCAAATCCTCATTTGAACGGAATTTATTATATTCTTCATGTGTTTGATATAAATGTACTCTATCAATCGGTTTTTTGATAAATTTTTTGAAATATAATTTAAAATATTTTTTTAATGCTGAAACAACTATATTATTGAATTCAGTATTATCATATATATGTCCATATAACATTGCTTTGCTTAAATATTTATCAAAATGAGATAAATGAATAGATTTACGTTCTGATAATTCTGGATAAAGTTTCTTTATTTCTAAAAAAGGCTCTATAAATTTATCAAAATATTCATTACGTTTATACATCTCTACAAAATTAGTGAAACATAAAGAAGTATTTGAATTAAATTTGGCCAAATCAATAGTCAATATAGGGCAATCATAATGATATGATGGATACCATATAGAATTAAACATTTGTTTATCATTTGATTTAAAATATGATAAACGCACTTTTCTAAATTGATGATTACTGAAGCAGAAATTTTGTAATGTAGCATTTTGTATAGGAGAAGTTTTTGTTTCATAGTATAATAAAGTAGGGTCTTCTGTAAAATTATATTTTTCAAAATAATGTAAATGTAGTTTTGATGTTTCGTGAAATAAATAATCATGAGTATTAAACTGAAATTTGCTATTTGTTAAAAATTGTAATGCATTAAATAAGCTTAATAATGTTAATGAAAATAACATTTGTTATCATTATTATATTTTTATTTTTATATTTATTTTTTATATTTATTTTATAGCATATACTGGTAGACTATCAATATCCATAAGTTCATTAAAAGAAAATGATTTTTTGTAATTTTCCAATTCACTATTTGATAATTCATATAATTTAAAGATTTGATGTTTTAATTGTTCTTCTGGTCTATGATTATGAACAGTTCTCGCAATCATTTTATATAATTTAAAATTAGGGTATCGCTCATCACCATTCTTTTTATACAATACATTTTTTCCATTATCATCCATACACCATTTTAAAATTATTTTTTGGAAAAAATCTAAATCACATTCTTTATCATCAATATCAATGATAAAATCATATATGGATGTTCCAAGACGACATAAATCAAAACTATAGTTAGGGTCAATGCGAGGTTTATTTTCATTCATATAAGGCTCACAATTATATTGTGTATGGCCGTCGCCGCCAGGAGAAAAACTATCACTACAATATTGCTTACCTTGATATCTATAAATACCTCTACCAAAATCAATTATTTTAAAAATTTTTCCAAAAGTAGGAACCTTGTATATTTTATCATTGACTTTATAATATAAGTATTCCTTATAGGTATTAACAAACATTACATTATTAGTATGAAGGTCATTATGTGTAAAATGAAAGACTTTTTGATAAGTAAGTAAAGTCATTATGATTTGCATCATAGCAGCAGCACCTTTTACATCATCTATACAATCTTTTTCAAATAATTCATCTAGCGTTCCATCACATTTTTCAAGACAAATCATTTGAATTGGAAAATTGTTCAAATAAGAAAATATTTGTGTTTCTTCACTATTTTCACTGGAAGTACCAGTTTCATCAGTTTCACTATTTTCACTTGAACTATCAGTTTCATCTGTTTCACTATTTTCATCTGTATCACTATCGTTTTCTGAACCACTATTGCTTTCACATTCATCATCTTCATCTTCTGTGCTATAATTAGCTTCGCTATTATTGGATGAGTTACTACTACTTGTGGAAGAGCATGAAGATGATTTTGCTTCATTATTCATCTTTTCATAAACAGTTTCAAAATCATTTTTACCAGTATTTTTGGTATCATTTTCTAAATTGGATGGTTCTTGTTCAAAATCGTATAACGAATCGCAAGAAATATTTAAATTATTTGATGTATTTGATATATTCAATTTATTTTTATTACCACGAGAACCAAAATTATTATAATTTGTCTGAATATTCATTGGAGTAGAAAAGTAATTACCAAGATTATTATTAAAAAATGTAGAATTTTTTAAATAATCCAAATCATCTGCTATATTCATTTTAAATTTTTCTTGTACACCTAAGAAAGAACCAAAATAATCTAATCCATGAACAAAATTATGGTTGTTTAATAATATGCTTGTTAGAAAACTAAAAAAACTGTCAACATAAGCACTATTATTTTTATCTAATAATTTAGGTAAACATTCATCCTTTGTTGTTTTCAATGTAGGCATAGTTCGTATTTTATCATCATTTATATCATATTTTCCAATCATATATCTAATAGGGTCAAGCAACGGGCCGAATTTAATAAAAACAGGTCTTTCAAATACTTCCTTGGTATTTATATGATATACATTACTTAAATCACGAATATGATATTTATTATTCAATGATATTTGATTGAAATTTTTATCATTTAATTCAAAAAAATCGTTATATATTGGGTTGTAATTTTGTAAGTTTGTTATTTTGAATGGGTTATAATCAGTATCTAAATCTTTAAAACCATTTTTATAATTTTCTTCTAAATATTTTAAATTCAAGGGATTTAATTTATGATAATTGATTGTAAATTTAGCATTTTCTAAATTAGACATTTAATAATGTTTATATGTTTTTTGAATATTTAAAATATGATTTTTAAACTTATTCTTTACAACGTTATGAGTTTAATATGATGAAAATAAAAAATAAATATATAATAATTACCAATGACTTTAGAATTAAAGAAATTTGATATGCGATCTATTACCTTTAAACCGGATGAAAATAAAGGACCAGTTATTGTTATGATAGGACGTCGTGATACAGGTAAATCTTATTTAGTTCGTGACTTATTATTTTATCATCAAGACATTCCTATTGGGACTGTTATTTCAGGAACAGAAGCAGGTAATGGATTTTATGCGGCACATGTACCAAAATTATTTATTCACGATGAATATAATACTGTTCTCATTGAAAATATTTTAAGAAGACAAAAAGCAGTATTAAAACAAGTAAATAAAGAAATAGAATCATACCGTAGGTCAACAATAGATCCACGCGCATTTGTAATTTTAGATGATTGTTTATATGACCAATCTTGGACACGTGATAAAATGATGAGACTGCTTTTTATGAATGGTAGACATTGGAAAATTATGTTAATTATTACTATGCAATATCCTCTGGGTATTCCACCAAATCTTCGTACAAATATAGATTACGTTTTTATATTAAGAGAACCTTATATGACTAATCGTAAACGTATTTGGGAAAATTATGCTAGTATGTTTCCTACTTTGGAATCATTTAGTGCGGTTATGGACCAAACTACTGAAAATTATGAATGTTTAGTCATCAATAATAACGCAAAATCAAATAAATTAAACGACCAAATTTTTTGGTATAAAGCAGAAGGACACCCTGACTTCAAATTGGGTTCAAAAGAATTTTGGGAAATATCTAAAGGTATGGGTTCTGATGATGAAGATGAAGCATATGATCCAAGTAAAGGTAAAAAGAAAACTGGACAAAATATTAATGTAAAAAAAACGAAATGGTAACACTAATACTTATACAATAAAAAATTGTGAAATCCACAATTTTTTATTTATTTTGTTTCTATTTAATTATAAATTACAAAATATAAAACCTAAAACCTAAAATCTATCTAATATATGACATTATAGTTGTTCCTACATCTTTATTCATTTGTTTGCTCAATTTGTATGAAACGCGAGAAATAGTTTCATTGTATTTATATATATATGTTACCATATCTAAAATTGGTTTTTCAATAATTTTCTTGGCTGTTCTACTATTTGTTTCAGTATGTATTAATTCGTATCCTTTGTTTGTAAGTGTTTTAAATACTCGTTTTAATGTATGTTGATCGAAAAATTTATGAAATAAACGAATATTTGTTAATATTAAAATATATATATTTCTAATTAATTTTGATTTTTTTATTAATGTTACATTTCTATCATCTTTGAAATATTCAAACATCTCCTTTAATACATTATTAATTTTATTAAAATAAAGCTTTTCATTATCTCTAATACGTTCACTGTGTCTTGTAGTCATTTTAATTAGTTATTTGTTTGGTTAATTAAATTGAATAATATAAAGAAAAAGTAATTCAATTTTTTACTGTCTTCTAATATCGTAATGGATTATAATTATATAAAAATTCCAAACAAAAATGAGATAGACCATGAATACCAATCGCAATAGAAAATAATAAATATAGTATAAGAGGTTTATAATATTCATCAGTTTTACGGTTTCCATATTGAAACAACAGAATAAAGGCAAATAATAGAAATAACCCATTTAGAACGTGAGCATATAAAGAAGGTTTTAATAACATATTATAATGATATTACATTATAATATATTATAAGATATTATAACCATTTTACACAAATACATAGAAAACAACTTTCTGTAATATATAATTTTTGAGTTTCTAAACAAAGTTCACAAATAATATGGTCGCATTTTAATTGTATTGTATTTGGTTTTACTTCATGACATAATTGACAATATCTCATTGAACTATTATCTTCCATTTATAAAATAAATATATAAATATTATAATTTCTAAACAAATTGACTGCGTATATAATAACAAATACAATTGTAATTACAATGTTAAATATTACAAATACGAATTAGAATTAGAATAAATTTTCTGGAAATATATTATCTTCTATATTATAAGAACCTATTACTCTTTCCATAGGAGCAAAACTATTATCATAATCATCATCACTTGTATAATATATTTCACTATTTACATCGTCATCGTCTTCAGTATCATCGTTTTCTTCAATTATCGTCAAATGATTGCTCATAAAATTATTATCATAAATGTTATTATATGGAATATATTTATCTTCTATTTTATCAATATAAAATTTCCGTTTTCCATCTCTTTTTATAGTACCTGTGATAATCTTTCTCCCAAATCTCGGGTTGAATTTCACAAATTCTTTTATTTTATTGTTTAATAGAATATCATATGATATTTTTTTATTACTTTCTGTAGAATATAAACTATGTAAATATAGTTTTAAATAAGGCTTCATTATTTTTATTAATTTTGTTGTTGGAAAATCTTTATGAATTTTTATATTATCACTATAATAATTAGACCTTATCATTTGTAATATTTTAGACCTCAACGTTTGTTCACTTGAATTGTTTATATAATCTTTTATAGCATAATCTCTAATAGTATCTTCATTCTCTAATTTAAATTTACTTAAACTAAAATTTGCCATAAAATAATTATGGAATAAAATGGGTATAATAATATTGGTTGATTTCATAAAAAAATAGATATTATATAGGTCTGCTTTATTAAAGGGCATATTGTTATATGGATTTTTACAAATCAATGGTTTTGAAAAAAAATAATCTGTATGTCCTAATGCTGAATTAACAATATTAACCAAGTCACTAATTGTAAATAAATATTTTTTATTATTTTGAAATAATACAAATACATTTTTATCGTCAATATGAATCGGATTTAAAAAAATATCAGTGCTTATTTGTATAAGCGCTTTTCTGAACCTATAATTTCGTATTGTTCTCGCAATAATATAATATTTTCGTTGTACTTTCATAAAATTATCCAAAAACAATTCTTTCGTTTCGGTGTTAAAAAAATCATTAAATATAACAAGTTTCAAGTAATTAAATTTACTATAAGGTGTTAATGAAATTGATTCAGTGGTTGTGATAAAAGTATAGAAAATATTTTTTACAAAACAATTTTCAGATGTTTTAGTGTTCTCATATTTGTTTATATAATGATAAAAATTACACATCGAGACTATATCATTTTTATTAATTACGAATAATAATTTTGATACATTAATAACAAATTGTATTAAATAATTGAATAAATGCATTAAATATATAAACATTAATAATTTTATATATTTTATATTTTATTATTATATTTTATTATTACTATTTCACATTTTAAGCATCAAGTTCTAATTCTTTTTTTTCAAGAACATTTTTAAGCAATAATTCATTGTGAAGTTTTACACTTTCTGGGTCTGCTACTTCGCGTTCTTCAAAATCTATCTTTTCTTTTACACCAATCAAATTACCTTCATCATCTAATGTTTGTGTTAATACATTACCTGATTTTTCAGCTAATTTAATATTTTCTTCAATTGCCTTTTTCTTTGTTTCTTTAATTCGGCGTTCAAATTCTTGTTTTGCCTTTTCTTCATTCTTTACTTTTTCTTGGTGTAATTGATTTAATTCATCTTCCATAAATTCTACACGACCAGTTTTATAAGCATCAGGATCCCAAGGAATCCACATACCAACAGGTCCTACATAAATATCATGGTTAGGGTCATATTCGCGAAGTTTTTTGCATTTTATTTCAGCCTCTTCTTGTGTTGGAAAAACGCCGCGAATTTTTAATCCGCGAACAGAAGTTTGAAACGAATTTTCGCGGTTAAATTTCTCATTTAACTTATCTTCTTGTTTATCTAAAAAATTCTTATAATCATCTTCTACAGAACTTTCTTTTAATTTATCACCTTCTTCGTTAGAGAAATCATTAAGGTCAGTTAATACATCTTCAATACTAAGATTATATTTATAAGAAATAAAATGTAAAAAATCATTAAACTTTGTCAAAGATTTAGTAAAATCCCATTGTTTTACAAATTCATCAAATAAAAATACTTCACGTTTCTTTAGTATTTTTTCTGGAGAAATAAATGACATACACGCGAATTTTTGGCCAGCAATTGGTTGGTCTTCATCGCATAAATCAATATATTTAGGATTTGGTTGCCCATTTTCAAGTATTTTTCTTTCAAACCCAGACATTTCTATATTATAATTTAATAAATATTATTTAAGTGATTTAGTTATAATTATATATTTTATTATTTAGGATGTTTTTTTTTATTATTCTATTATATATCATTTAAAATGAACGGTATGATTGATTTCCCTGAACTTGTTAAGAGAATTATTAAATATTTAGTTCTCGGTCTTTGTATTGCTGTAGTAGCTATTGTTATCCCAAAGAAATCACTTAATGTTGAAGAAATTATTATTCTTGCCCTTGCTGCTGCTGCTACTTTCAGTATCCTTGATACTTTCCTACCATCTATTGGTGAAAGTGCCAAAATGGGTATTGGTCTATCAGTAGGTTCTGCTCTTGGTGGTGGCATTAGAACTTTAGCAATGTAAGTTGCTTGAAATCAATGTTTCCCGTACACCCCCTTCCTTTTACAATGAACTTTTTGTCATAAATATATTATTTTTTCTTATATAATATATTTTCAGTATAATCAAACATTTTCCCCATAAAAAGGAGGGGGCGTATTGGGAAACCTTGGTTTCCAACATACTACACACTTGGGAAAAATACCCAATCCAAATCTTTACAAACTTTTTTCCATATCATATCTTGCTCTAATTGTTTTTCGCGGTCTTTCATCATCGGTATGTAAGGTAAATATTGGGTTTGGTCTAAGAGAACACACAATTGATGTAATGTATAAGTATAATTGAAAAAATTGGTGCGATTGGCTGGACAATGTGTAGCCCATGGTTTTTGTATCTCAATAAATAATACACATAATGTTTCATGTAATTCTTCATTCATTATTGGTGGTTTTATTCCAAAAATAGAATTTATATATTGTATATGTTCAAAATATTTATTATATCCTAATTTTCGTAGGATTTCGCGCATTTTATCATAATTAATAAGCGACATATCTTTTATACGTTCTTTTTTAATTCTGGCTCTAATTGCTTCAATGACTTCATCTGGTATCTGTGTAGTTTCTTTTGCTTGGAATTGTGATAAAATCTCTTTGAAATGGTTAAGTCGTATATACGCTGTATAAGATACTTCATTTGGAGGTTCTTTATTGGTCGGTTTTGAA
>Ga0214921_10008876_pt1 | contig 12877 bp, 10 predicted proteins | sample LL1505_MetaG_FD_177992 | JGI IMG/M metagenome (GOLD analysis project Ga0214921, IMG submission 177992) | Freshwater microbial communities from Lake Lanier, Atlanta, Georgia, United States - LL-1505 | ecosystem: Environmental > Aquatic > Freshwater > Lake | place: USA: Georgia | collected... | reverse complement strand
GAGCACGAAGTCACCTTCGTCCTTCAAAATGTTTTGCGAGAATTGCGTGCCCAGTGTCGCCAGCCGCGCGGTGATTTCTGTGAGGCGCGCGCGTTGTGCATCATTGAGTTTGGCGCCGGAGCTGACGAAAGCTTTTTTCATCCGCTCGGTGAGGCGCTTTTGTTCGTCGTTCAGCGTGGCCCATTCGGGGCCTTCCATCACCGCTTCGATGCGGGCGAGCATTTTGGCATCGAGAAAAATCTCGGAACCATGGCGGGCCAGAACAGGTGAAATTTCGCGCTCGATCTTTTGCAGAGCCTCGTCGGATTCTGTACCCGTCAGGTTCCAGAAAACTTTGTTGATCTTGAGCAATGCGCCGCCCGCTTGTTCAAAAGCGACAATCGTATTGTCGAAAGTTGCGGGCGCGGGATTGTCCCGAATGGCCGCAATCTCGGTCACATGCTGGGGCATGGCCTTGTCGTAAGCGGGCTGGAAATGCTCGACCCTGATCTGGTCGAAAGGTGGCATGCCGAAGGGCGTGGACCAGATTTCAAAAAAGGGATTTTGCGACACGGGGCTCGGGCTCCAGCGGGACTAGAGCTGATATGGGCCGTTTGGCAGTGCCAGACAAGTGCCCGGGGGTGCGGCAGCCCGCCGCCACACCCCCGCTAACACATGATTTAGAAGGCGAGCAGGTGGATCAGGAAGAAGATCCCCCCTGTCGCAAAGACCACTGTGTAAGAGCCGATTTTCGAGAAGTAGAAAATCGAGCAGCAGATGGCCAGCGTCACCAGTTCGAGCGCCACGATGATGTTGTTGGGCTCATTGGCCAGCGCCGCTCGCACAACGGCCAAGGCGCCCGCGAAAATGAGACCAACAGCAACAGGCGCTAGGCCGCGTTCCACCGCAATCTTGATCGGCGAAGTCTTGTGCTTCTGCCACCAGCTCGCAATGCCATAGACCAGCAAAGACGAGGGCACATAAATGCCAAGGCAAGCGACAATCGCACCCCAGAAACCGGCGACCTGATAGCCGATAAGGGCGGCAATCAAAGTGCTGGGACCCGGTGCAGCACGCGAGACGGCGAAGAGATCGGCAAATTGCGCATTGGTCAGATAACCATGCACAGACACCGTCTGATATTGAATGTCCGCCACAATTGCTTGTCCGCCGCCGAAAGACAGCAGCGAAAGCGGGGCAAAGACGACGAAGAGGCCGAGAAGCTTATTATCCATCACGCAGCCCTCCGCGCTTCAACATAAGCCCAGGCGATGGAGACAGGCACGGCCACAAGCACCACAGGGATCATCGGCCAATGCAACAGGCCGATGGTGATGAAGACCGTAGCGCCGACGATGAAGGTCGATGCGCGCTTGGGCAATTTGCGCGTGGTCTTGAGACCTTGCGAAACTGTCGCGCCAACGCCCGCTGCTGCAACGCCATGCAGAACAAAGCTCGTCACAGGCAGGCTGGACAATTCCTGATAGGCAAAGCCCATGGCCATGATGATGCAAAAGGCCGGGATCACCATGCCAAAGACAGCCGCTGCGGCACCCAAGCCGCCCGCAACCTTCAAGCCCATATAAAGCGCGAGATTGACCGGGTTGGCGCCCGGCAAAACCTGGGCAATGGCTTGGCCGATGATGAATTGCTCTTCATTCATCCATTGACGACGATCCACGACTTCACGAAAGACCATGGCCTGCGTCGAGCCACCAAAGGCCGAGCCGCCGACTTTCAAGAAGGACATGAGGACATCAAATGCGCTACCGCGCGCGCCATCCGGCCGATCCGCCGGTTTTTGTTCTATTTCTTCGGCCATTCGGCTCCCCCCTTTTTTCTTGGGGGGACCATAGCCCGAGTCGAGTGCGAGAATAAACCCTTCTAGCCCGCTGCCGTCTCCGAGGCGGGACGCAGGCCGCCTTTGCGCTTCAAGAGCTGGCGCACATCACCCGATGTGATGATTTCACCACGATCGGCAAAAGCCTCGTGGTTGGCTTCAATCTCGTCGAGCTCATAGAGATAATTGACCATCAGCCCATGCGCCTGCGCGAGGCCTTTCTTGGAGAGGTCACCCTGCCAATTGATGCGCTCCAATCGCGCACCATTGCCCAGATGGAAGCGCGCCACGCTGTCTCGCGGTCCACCCTTTGTGGTTTTGCCTTGAGTGAAATAGAGCGCGGCGGCGGCGAGCAGGGGCTTTTTGAGATGCTCCGGCGGCGCTGTCTTCGAGCCGCCTTGCAGCTCTGCGAGTGCTTGACGAATATCGGGCGGCAGAAGTGAGCTTTCGGCCGCCAATTCGCTACCTAGCCAGCGGGCAAAATCGGGCACGGGCGAGAGTGTCACAAAGGTCGAGAGTTTGGGCCATTCACGGCGCAATTCTTCGACCACTTGCTTGATCAGAAAATTGCCGAAGGAAATGCCGCGCAATCCCTCCTGACAATTGGAGATGGAATAGAAGACAGCCGTATTGGCCTGCGCGCCCTTGATGACGCGGCGCTCTGAGGCCAGAAGCGGGGCAATGGCATCAGGCATGTCTTGCGTCAGTGCCACTTCGACAAAGATCAGCGGCTCATCGCCCAGACGCGGATGGAAGAAAGCAAAGCAGCGCCGATCTGAGGGCTCGATACGGCGGCGCAGATCATCCCAATTCTGGATTTCATGCACCGCCTCATAGCGGATGATTTTTTCCAAGATGTTGGCGGGCGTATTCCAGTCGATCTTGCGCAAGACCAGAAAGCCACGATTAAACCAGCTCGAGAAGAGATGGCGGAAATCAGCATCGAGCGCCCGCAACTCAGGCTTGTCGCGCTCATGCAGAAACAAATCCTCGCGCATATGCACGAGGTCGGCTGTGCCGCCCGGTGCCTGATTGAGCCGGCGGATCACCTCTTGTCGGCGTGGCTCTGCCGCCTCGTGCAGGCGCAGCGCATTCAATTCGCTCGGGTCCTTGCGATAAGTGTCTATCGCGCGTTCCAGTGCCGTGCGGTCGGGGCCAAATTCATGGGCGAGCTGCAAAAGGAAATCGCGCCGCCCTTCAGTATTGAGTTGCGCATAGCGGGCCAGCACATCTTCGGCGAGCGCAACACCTGAGGCTTCACCACGGCGAGTCAGTAGTTCGCCTGCCAATCGTGCGAGCCCTAAGGGCGACACATCTTCTTCGCGGCGTGCCTTGGAGAGCAATTCGCGGCCGCGATCTGTAATGCTTTGAAGAAGCCCGGAAATAAAATTGCCGCTCATCGCGAAAGGCCTTTAAACGTGCTCAGGTCCAATAAGCCTGAGCCGCAATCATGGCGGGTTCGTGACACGGGCGCCAGCACTAGTCCTGTGTGGCACGCCAGAAAAAAGTCTAACCGATGATTTCCTCGACAATGGCGCGCAATTCCTGACGCGTGAGGCCGCATTCGGTCGGCTTATCATCAGCGCATAGTTCCGGCGCTTTTGGCTCGGGGGCGGCTGTGTCAGACGGGGTGCGAATCGGCTTTTCGTCACTCATGCTCATTTTTTCCATGCGGGACTTTTGTGGCGCAGCAGCCTTGCGCGAGGCAGTTCTCGGTGGATGACGCAGCTGCAACCCATGGTGGCGCTTTGACCATGGACAGGGCGGCGCTAAGACATCGCACCTTACGTCTGTATCTGTGACAGAATCGCGAAGGGACTTTTTATGAAGTCGATCAATCAGCGCATTGCCGAAGAACTTTCCGTTCAGGAATGGCAAGTGGCGGCAGCCGTGGAATTGATTGATGGTGGCTCGACCGTTCCTTTCATCGCCCGCTACCGCAAAGAAGTCACCGGCACGCTGGATGATGCGCAATTGCGCACGCTTGACGAACGCCTGCGCTATTTGCGCGAGCTGGAAGAGCGCCGCAAAGCGGTGATCGACTCGATCAAAGAGCAGGGCAAGCTCGATGATGCGCTCCTTGCGCAGATCAATGCAGCCGAGACCAAAGCGCGACTGGAAGATATTTACCTGCCCTTCAAGCCCAAGCGCCGCACCAAGGCACAGATTGCGCGCGAAGCGGGTCTTGAGCCGCTGGCCACAGACTTGCTCGCCAATCCCGCACTCGACCCGCGTGTGGAAGCGGAAAAATTCATCAACAAGGACAAGGGCATCGAGACGATTGAAGCTGCCCTTGAGGGTGCGCGCTCCATTCTTGTCGAAACTTTTGCTGAAAATGCCGAGCTCATTGGTGACTTGCGCGAAACATTCTGGACGCGTGGCCGCCTGCGCTCATCTGTGCGCGAAGGCAAGCAGACGGATGGCGCGAAGTTCGCCGATTATTTCGACTTCTCCGAGCCTTTCACCAAGCTTCCTTCGCACCGCATCCTCGCCATGTTCCGTGGCGAGAAAGAAGAAATGCTCGATCTGAAAATGGAAGCCGATGCCGAGCCGCCCGGGCCCGGCGTGCCCACACTTTACGAAAACCGCATCGCGGCGAAATTCGCCATTTCGAATGTGGGCCGCCCGGCTGATAAATGGCTGTCTGATTGCGTGCGCTGGGCTTGGCGCACGCGCATGGAATCGTCGCTCTCGGTCGATCTGCGCGTGCGGCTCTGGCAGCGCGCCGAAGAGGAGGCGGTTAAAGTCTTTGCAGGCAATTTGCGCGATCTTCTGCTCGCAGCACCAGCAGGCGCCTGCCCCACGCTTGGCCTTGATCCGGGTTTTCGGACGGGTGTGAAAGTGGCGGTGATTGATGCGACCGGAAAGGTTGTCGATACGGCAACTATCTACCCGCATGAGCCGCAGAAGCGCTGGGATGAAGCCCTCGCTATTCTGTCCAATCTCTGCCGTAAGCATAAGGTCGAGCTGGTTGCGATCGGCAATGGCACAGCCTCGCGTGAAACCGATAAGCTTGCAGGCGAATTGCTGAAAGGCGCTCCGGAGCTCAAGCTCACCAAAGTCATGGTTTCGGAAGCAGGCGCGTCTGTCTATTCGGCCTCCGCTTATGCGTCCTCCGAATTGCCTGATCTCGATGTGTCGATCCGTGGCGCCGTCTCTATCGCTCGCCGTCTGCAAGATCCGCTGGCCGAGCTTGTGAAGATTGATCCGAAATCCATTGGTGTGGGCCAATACCAGCACGATCTGTCGGAAGTGAAACTCTCGCGCTCGCTCGATGCGGTGGTGGAAGATTGCGTGAATGCGGTGGGTGTGGATGTGAACACAGCTTCGGCGCCGCTTCTGTCGCGCGTGTCGGGTCTGACGGAATCGCTTGCCCAGAATATCGTGCTGCATCGTGACACCAATGGTCCGTTCAAGAGCCGCACATCTCTGCGTGAAGTGCCGCGTCTGGGTGCCAAAGCTTTCGAACTTTGCGCGGGCTTTTTGCGTATTCGCGATGGCGAAGATCCGCTCGATGTGTCGAGCGTCCATCCGGAAGCCTATCCTGTTGTGCGCCGGATTTTGGAGGCGACCAAAAGCGATATTCATGTGTTGATTGGCAATGTCACCTCATTGCGCGCGCTCAAGCCCAAAGAATTCGTCGACGAGACCTTCGGTCTGCCGACTGTCTCTGACATTTTGAAAGAATTGGAAAAGCCCGGTCGTGATCCGCGTCCATCTTTCAAGACCGCTTCTTTTCAGGATGGCGTGGAGAAAATCTCGGATCTTCGCCCCGGCATGATCCTCGAAGGTGTGGTCACCAATGTCGCGGCTTTTGGGGCTTTCGTGGATATTGGCGTGCACCAAGACGGCTTGGTCCATATTTCGGCCATGTCCTCGACCTTCGTGAAAGACCCGCGCGAGGTCGCTAAGCCCGGTGACGTGGTGAAGGTGAAAGTTCTGGACGTCGATGCCCAGCGCAAACGCATCGCGCTTTCCATGCGTATGGATGATGAGCCCGGTGCCCAGCAGCCACGCCAGCGCGAAGCGCAAAATACAGGCACGCAACGTGCAATAAAGCAGGTCCAGCAAAAGGCGGCGCCCTCAGGCGCTTCAGGGGCTTTGGCCGATGCTTTGCGCCGGGCGGGCTTGGACCAGCGTTGATCAGAGCCCGTAACGGGGGATGAGCTTGGATTTTCATGGTCACGGGCGGGGCAGGGGGTGCCTTGCTCTTGCTTTGGCTCCCGTCGCCGCGCCATAGTGGGCCCATCAGGAACACCGCCGGAAAAGAGCGGGGTCAAGGGAGGCACATATGGAATTCCAGCGTCGTGACCTTTTGAAGGGCGCCGCCATGGGCTTTGGCAATTTGGCGCTTCAGCCCGTCTCATCCGCTTTGGCCCAAGCGCCCAGCTGGCTTACGCCAGATCTTCTAGCCGCGGCCAAGGCCGAGGGCGGCGAAATCATCATCTATGGTTCGATGAACGAGCAAGAAGCTCTGCCGCTCTGGAAGGCTTTTGAATCTGCCACAGGCATCCGCGTTCAATTCGTGCGCTCGTCAGATACGGGCTTGATGAGCCGCATCGTGCTCGAAGCACGCGCGCAGCAAAAATCCTGGGACCTTGTGGTCACGACCGCGGTGAGCAAACTCCCGCAGGATTTCTTGCAAGTGCTCGATCTGCCCGAGGCCAAGAACATCGACCCCAATGCCATTGATCCGAATAAGAAGTGGTACGGCGTCTATTCCAATTACAATTCACCAGCCTACAACACGAAGTTTGTTGACAAGGCGAACCTGCCCAAGACCTATGAGGAAATGTCCCAGCGCAAGGATTGGGCTGGCAAGGTGGCGATTGATAACAATGACAGCCAATGGGTCTATGCCATGTTCACCCATTATGGTGAGGCCAAGGCGCGCAAGATCATCGGCGACATGGTCACCAATCTGAAGCCGACGATTGTCGATGGCCATCTGGCTTTGGCGCGTTCTGTCGGTCTTGGCGAATATTGGGTGGCGCTGAACAATTACACCAACCTCACCATCAATGTGATGCTGAAGGGCGGCAATACGGATTATTGGGTGATGGAGCCGATGGGCCTCTTCTTCGGTCAGGCGGGCATCAATGTGCGCGCACCGCACCCGAAGAGCGCACAGCTCGCCACCAATTTCCTCGTGTCAAAAGAAGCGCAGACTTTGTTGACCGAGGCTGGTCGCCTGCCGGTGCGCAAAGATGTCCCCCCAAATCCGCCTGACACATTCACGCGCTTTGGCTCGACCAAAGTCATTCCGGTGAACTTCTCGCCTGAAGATGAAAAAAAGTGGCAGAAGATCACGATGGAACTGTTGAAGTCACGCTAAGCGGCTTCACGTTTTAAAGAAGAACAGGCGGCATCATAAGCCGCCGCTGTGGAGGAAACAGGTTTTGGCTCTCACCACTGGTATGGATGCTCAGGCTGCGCCGACATGGCGCAACCGCTTTTTCTCTTTCTCCCCGGCAAAGCTCATTGCTGTGGTCGGTGTGGTTTTTGTGGCTTGGCTGGTCATCGTGCCGCTGGCAGCGCTTTTCTACACCGCCTTCGCGGAAGATACGATTTATGGGCCGGGTGATTTCACCTTCGATAATTTCATTAATGCTTATACGCAATGGCATTTGCTGAGACTTTTCTGGAACTCGCTTGTCTTCGCGGGCGGTGCTGGCATTCTCACCCTTGTGATGGGCGGCTTTGTTGCTTGGGCGGTCGAGCGCACCGATATGCCGGGCCGTGAAGTCTTTCACTCGCTCACGCTTTTGTCTTTCGCACTGCCGGGCCTGCTCACCACAATGGCTTGGATGCTGATCTTGAGCCCAAATGTCGGCTGGGTGAATTCGCTTTTGAAATTGGCATTTGGTACTGAGGCTGCGCCGTTCAACGTCTATTCGATGAGCGGCATGATCTGGGTTTTGTCGGCCCATTATTTCCCGCTGGCCTATCTGCTGCTCGGCCCCGCCTTCCGCTCGCTCGATGTACGCATGGAAGAAGCCGCCTATATGTCGGGCGCGCGCACCATGCAGATCACGCGCCGCGTCACTATGCCGATGATGCGCCCTGCCATTCTCTCGACGCTGCTGCTTCTCTTCATTCGTGGCATTGAAAGCTTTGAAGTGCCACGCCTGATCGGCAATCCGGCACGCATCGAAGTTTTCACAACCGACATTCAAGCAGCCATCCGCGGCTCGCAGCCGGAACTTGGCACAGCAAGCGCTTTGTCGATCACTTTGCTGATCATTTGTATTGCTTCGGTCTGGCTTTATCGCCGCTCGACACGCAATGCAGAGGCTTTCGCCACCATTACGGGCAAAGGCTATAAGCCAACGCGTATGAAGCTCGGCGTCTGGCGCTGGCCGCTCTGCGCGGTGATGGGCTTGCTCTTTGCCTTTGCTTTGGGTCTTCCGGTCGCAACCCTCATTTGGCAGTCGCTGTTCATCAAGCCCACTTTGCCCTTCATGGCAGGTGCGGGTGAAATGACCTGGGACAATTATGCCTTCGTGCTGAGTTATCCGATTTTCGCTGATGCGGTGAAAACATCAGTCTCGTTGGGGGCTATGTCAGCGACGATCATTGTCGGCCTCGCCTTCTTGCTGGCGTGGATTGCGCAGCGCGCCATTCCGCGTTTTGGCTGGATGGTCGATTTGCTGGCCTTCCTGCCGATTGCTTTCCCCTCCATCATTGTGGGCGCGAGCATTCTCTTTGCTTATTTGATGCTGCCGATCCCGGTCTATAACACGATCTGGATTTTGCTCATCGCCTATCTGACGCTCTACATGCCTTACGGCATGCGCTTCGCGTCTGGTGGTCTCGTGCAGATTCACAAAGAGCTGGAAGAAGCGGCTCATACATCGGGTGCAAGCTACGGACAGGTGTTTCGCCGCATTCTGTTGCCCTTGCTCATTCCTGTCGCACTCTCGGCTTGGATTTACATTTTCGTTCTTGCTGTGCGTGAACTCGGCGCCTCGATCATGTTGACGGGGCCGGGCACCCATGTGTTGGGCACGATCAGTCTGACCATGTGGGAAGAGGGTGGCTCCTACGGCGCGGTTTGCGCTTTGGGCGTCATCCAGATTATGCCGCTGATCGCAATCGTCGCCGTGCTGCGCTGGCTCGAGCACCGTATCCAGAATACCGAAAGTCAATAATCTTTTTCAAAAAGGACAAGACAGATGAAACTCTGCCGCTTCGACAATGATCGCTTGGGTGTCGTCATCGGTGACAATGTTCATGATGTCACCGATATTCAAATGCGCGTGCGCGCAGCCGCTCCTTATGACATGCGCGGCGACGCCGTGATTGCCGCTCTGCCGCAAATCCGTGGCGAGCTGGAAGAAGCCGCTAAAAAGGCGCCAGGCAAGCCGCTGAGCCAAGTGAAACTGCTCGCCCCCGTCGCGCGCTGGTCGAAGACCATGGCCGCGCCCACCAATTACCGCGACCATATTGCGGAAATGGAAGCTGCACGTTTGGGCGCTCCTTCGAAAATGGGTTCCGATATCGGCAAGGCCGGCATCTTCCTGAAGGCCAATTCCTCTGTGATTGGCATGAATGAAGAAATCCCGATCCGCTTCCCGGATCGCCGGAATGATCATGAGGCTGAAATCGTCGTTGTCATCGGCAAGACCGGCACGGATATCCCGCTCGATAAAGCGCTGGATTATGTCGCGGGTTATTCGCTGGGTCTCGATATGACCGTGCGCGGTCCCGAAGATCGTTCCTTCCGTAAGTCAGTCGATGGTTACACGCCGATGGGACCGTGGATGATCACAGCTGACGAAATCTCGAATGTCGAAGACATTCCTTTCACGCTGCATGTCAATGACGACAAGCGTCAGGATTCCAATTCGCAGCATATGGTCTACGGCATCCGTCGTCTGATCGAATTTGCTTCGTCCTTCTACACATTGCATCCGGGCGATTTGCTCTACACGGGCACGCCCAAGGGCGTGGGGCCTGTGCAACCGGGCGATGTGGTGCGCGTGAATTCGTTGCCGCAATTTGGTGAGCTGCGCATGAAAGTGCGCGCCCACAAAATTGGTGGTTAAAATTATCAAGGGGGGGAAATGCTGATGCGTAATCTCACACGTCGTTGCGGCTTGGCGCTCGCGCTCGCCGTTTCATTTTCAATGCAGGCTTTGGCGCAGGCGCCTACACCGATCCGCATGATCGGTTTTGGCGGCGCCACCAATCTTCCGGCTTGGGTTGCGCAGGATAAGGGTTTCTTTGCCAAAGAAGGTCTTGCTGTCACACTCGACAGGACCAATGGCTCGCAAGAGCAAATGGCTGATGTGATGAATGGCAAATATGAATTCGTCACCACAGCTTTCGACAATATCGTCGCCTATACTGATGGTCAGGGCGCGATCAAATTCGACAATTATGATCTGACCGCCATTCTCGGCGTGCATTCGGGCCTCAACAGCGTTGTCGCCCGTCCCGAAATCAAGACCTATGCCGATCTCAAAGGTAAAGTTCTCGCGGTCGACGCCGTAGCATCTGGTTATGCGACAGTTCTCTACGAGATTCTGAAGCGCAAGGGCCTTACCGATAAAGATTACACGCTGGTTGCAGTCGGTGCGACGGATGGGCGTGTGGCGGCACTCCAAGATGGTCGTGCGCATGTCGCGATTATTTCCTCGCCGCAGGATATCCAGCTGCAGAAGAAGGGTTTTACCATTCTTGATGATGTGGCCGTGGCTTTGGGCGACTCGCAGGGCTCGGTCTATGCCGTGCGCAAGAGCTGGGCGAAGGGTCATGAAAAAGAAGTCCTGGCTTTGGCCCGCGCTGTGATCGCTGCTCAAAACTACGTGTTCGACAATAAGGATGGCGCGGTGGAAGTGCTGATGAAGCGCACACCGGGCCTGGCCAAAGAAGACGCTGAAGAAATCTGGAAGCGCCTGACTGGCCCTGGCGGCCTCACCCGCAATGCTGCTTTGAACACAAAGGGCGTGCAGGCGGTGCTGGATCTGCGCCGCGTCTATGGCAACCCCGCCAAGGGCGATGGCTCGGCCTATATCGACACGTCCTGGCAGGAAAAGTTGAAGGCCAAGTAATTTTAAGGCCAAGTCATTTGAACGCGTGACGGGGGCTACGGCCCCCGTCAAAGTCTTGGGCTTGCCAGTGCCACCCCCACCCCTCTAAAAAAGACCCATAGAATTTGTGGGGGGATGAGATGAAAACCATGCGCATGATGGCCGTTGCGGCCGCCGCTTTTTGTGCCGCCGGTGCCGTGCAGGCGCAGGAGCCTTTGAAGATTGGCATGATCACGACCCTCTCGGGTCCCGCTGGCTATCTCGGCCAGGACATTCGTGATGCCTTCCAGCTCGCCATTGATATGCAGGGCGGCAAGCTCGGCGGCGTGCCGGTGCAGGTGCTGGTCGAAGATGACGGTTTGAAGCCCGGCCAAGGCAAGCAGATCTCCGAAAAATTCATGAAGACCGACAAGGTGAAACTGCTCACCGGCATCGTCTTCTCCAATGTCGCACTCGCTGTCGTTCCTGACGTGCTTGAAGATGGCGGCATTTATGTGAGCCCCAATGCGGGCCCATCCAATCTGGCCGGCAAAGAATGCCACGCCAATTATTATGTCGTCTCGTGGCAGAATGACTCGCTGCATGAGAGCGCTGGTTCGAACGCCAATAATCTCGGCTACAAGAAGGCCTTCATTCTCGCGCCGAATTATCCGGCAGGCAAAGATGCGCTCGAAGGTTTCAAGCGCGGCTTCAAGGGTGAAGTGATCGGCGAAGTCTTCACCAAGCTTGATCAGAATGATTTTGCGGCAGAAATCGCACAGATCCGTGCGGCCAAGCCCGACTTCATCTTCCAGTTCCATCCCGGTGGGGCCGGCATTGCTTTCCTGCGCCAGTACCAGCAGGCGGGTCTGCTCGACACGGTGCCGATGGTTGTGCCCTCGCCCTCCATGGATGCTGTGACCTTGAAGGCCATTGGTGAAGCTGCTGTCGGCGTGAATGTGTCGGCGCAGTGGAACAATGATCTCGACAATGCCGCCAACAAGGCCTTCGTCGAAGCTTGGAAGAAGAAATATAACGACCGTCCGATCACCTATTATGCAAGCCAGGGTTATGACACGGCACTCGCCATTGGCGCAGCGCTGAAGGGCACGGGCGGCAAAGTGGATGATACGAAAGCTTTCCGCACCGCCATGATGAAAGCTGACTTCCAGTCCGTGCGCGGCAACTTCAAATTCGGAAACAACCAGCACCCCGTGCAGGATTGGTATTCGATGAAGGTCGTGAAAGGTGACGGCGGCGCGCCGATCATCAAGACCATGGGCAAGATTTCGTCCAACACGGGCGACTTCTACGCCAAGGATTGCAAGCTCTGATTAACTCCGTCGTTGCGAGCGTAGCGAAGCAACCCAGACTGCCCCTGCGGCTCTGGGTTGCTTCGTCGCTTTGCTCCTCGCAATGACGGGATAGTTGTCGCATGACCCTCGTTCTTGAACAGCTGTTGAACGGTGTACAGCTCGGCGTCATGCTGTTTTTGCTGGCGGCGGGGCTGACGCTCGTCTTCGGCATTATGGGCGTCATCAATCTCGCCCATGGCTCGCTCTATATGGTCGGCGCCTATGCTGCCGCGCTTGCAGCCAAAATGACCGGCTCGTTTCTTCTCGCTATTCCTGCTGGTCTTGCTGCCGCCGCACTCACCGGCATGGCGGTGGAATATCTCGTCATCCGCCACCTTTATGCGCGTGATCATCTCGATCAGGTTTTGGCGACGTTCGGCCTGATCCTGTTTTTCAATCAGATGATCATTCTGCTGTTCGGGCGCCAACCGATCTTCGTACAGATTCCGCCCTTCCTGTCGGGCGCGATTGATCTGGGCCTCTTTCCTTATCCGATCTATCGCCTGTGCATCATTGCAGCAGGCCTGTTGAGTGCTGTCGCACTTTACTTTCTCATTCAGCGCACGCGTCTTGGCATGCTGGTGCGCGCGGGCGCAACGCATCGCGAGATGGTGCAGGCGCTCGGCGTTGATATCCGCTTGCTCTACACAATCGTTTTCGGTCTTGGCGCCTTGCTCGCAGGCTTTGCC